>OBJS01000003.1_pt1 | contig 247589 bp, 270 predicted proteins | sample 1519851 | NCBI WGS metagenome assembly OBJS01 (sample SAMN03019806, study PRJEB22545) | beach sand metagenome | biome: beach; feature: sea beach; material: beach sand | place: USA: Municipal Pensacola Beach, FL | collected 2010-10-20 | depth 25-47 cm m
ATGGCTGACTTCAAGGTCGGGGCCAGCAATTCCTTGAGCTTGGGCGACACCGCAGCGGGTCGATATTGCGGCTCCTGGACGACCTTGCCCATCTTGAGCATCTGCTCATGGGGAGTGTTGTACACCATGCGCTTGATCAACCAGTTGGGCACCGGAACGCTTGGTTTCATGAACATGACGCTGATCACTTTCGTCCGTTGCGGACCCGCCGGACGCAGGATCCACTCGCCGTTCATGGCGCCGAGGGCACTGGTGGTCCCCGGGGGCTGCAGATCCGGTCGTTCCTTGTACTTGTAGACGACCTGCTCCGGCTCGGCATAGAGCACGGCTTCGATTACGTTGTCGCTGGCAGGCAGCGGCCATGGCGGCTCGGCATGGACCTGAAGAATCCAGGTTCGATCATTGGGGTGGTCTTTCAGTTTCATCGATTTGATCATCTCGCTGCGCCAACGGGTCGCAGCGTCGTAATCGACGATCAGTGCCATGACGCTGGCGAGCGGCACATCGAGCGTGGTTTCGGCCTTCACCTCGATGCTTCCGTCGGCGGCATCGCGCGAATAGACCCGAACACCGTCCGCATCCTTGCCCAGATGCCACTCAGCCGCGTTCGCCGCCCACGGCAAGCTCAAAAGGAAGATCCAACCGATCAAGAAGTGTATGGTGCGCTTCATCTCTCACTATCCTTTGCAAGACGCGCGACAGTTTGACGCTTCCGTGTCGCGCACATCAATCCGACGTCATCCGAGGACACCGAGGGAACCCGATGAGTCCGCATATTCTGCTCTATGGCGCCAACGGTTATACCGCTGGACTGATTTTAGACCGGGCCCGAGAAGCCGGGGTTCCCTTGATCGTTGCTGGACGCAACGCCGCTGCGGTAAGTCATATCGCCGCGGAATACGGTTGTGCCGCACGAATTTTCGACTTGGATGATCCGCACACGGTCGCCGCGAATCTAAACGATGTCGGCGTGGTGCTCAACGCCGCCGGCCCCTTCGTCCACACCGCCGAACCACTCGCCCGTGCGTGCCTGCAAGCCGGGGTCCACTACCTCGACATCACCGGTGAAATTCCCGTTTTCGACGCCTTGATGGCGTTGGACGGACCGGCCCGGGAAGCCGGCATCCTGCTGATGCCGGGTGTCGGATTCGATGTGGTGCCGACCGACTGTCTGGCCGCCCATCTCAAACGCGCACTACCCGAGGCGAGCCATCTGGCATTGGCCTTCCGCGGCCTGAACCGGCTGTCCCGCGGTACCGCCCGAACAGCCATCGAACTGGGCCACGAGGCGGGCTGGATTCGGCGCGACGGCGCGCTGCAACGCGTGCCGCTGGCTCACAAGTGTCGCACCCTCGACCTCGGTGAAGAGTCAGTCGAGGCCATGACCATCCCCTGGGGCGATGTCGCCACCGCCTGGCACACAACCGGCATCCCCAATATCGAGACCTACCTCATCCTGCCGCCTGCGGCGATCCGGTGGATCCGACGTGGGGCGCGACTGCAGGGTCTGCTGCGCTTTGCGGCGCTCCGGCAAGTGCTTCAGGCCCTCATCCAGCGCACCCTCGTCGGGCCGGACTCCCAAGCCCGGGCACGCGAAATGACGGTCTGCTGGGGCGAGGCGTGCGACACAGCGGGCCATTGCGTCCACGCCCGGCTGACCTTGCCCAATGCCTACACGCTCACTGCCTGGACCGCGCTCGAGATCGCCCAACGCGTGCTCGCCGGCGAATGCCCGCCTGGCTACGCCACGCCCGCCGGATGCTTTGGGCCGGACTTCATCCTTGCCTTCCCAGGCGCCACGCGCGTCGACCTGCCGTGACCGCACGCGCCTGGATCTCGCACGTGGAATGGCACTGCCGGGATGCCACGGCAGTGTCCACCTTCCTGGGTGAACTGTTCGGCTGGACCTTCATCCACCATGGGCAACGCTATCGGGAGACGAGCCCTGAACACGGCCCGAGGATCGGCCTGCTTCAGGTCTCCGACCGGCCGGCAGGCGAAACACAACAGGCGTTCATCGCCATCGAGAATCTCGATGAGGTCCTGGTGCGTGTGCCCGCGCTGGGCGGTGCGATCGCGCAGACAGCGGTGGATATCCCGGATTATGGCCGCTACGCGCGGATCCGGGCGCCCGATGGGACGGTTCTGGGCTTGTTCGAGCCGGTCGTCTCCATGTCGCCCACCTGAATTTTGTTACACTAGCCGCCTTTTACGGCCTGTGCCGGAACGTTTTTGATCGACGCCGGTGAATACACTGGTATCCGCGAACCCTACGGAGTCTTCCATGAAAAAACCTGTACGCGTCGCAGTAACCGGCGCCGCTGGCCAGATCGGTTACGCACTGAACTTCCGCATCGCCTCGGGCGCCATGCTGGGCCCCGATCAGCCCGTGATCCTGCAGCTTCTGGAAGTCCCGCAAGCTCAGGAAGCGCTGAAAGGCGTGGTCATGGAGCTGAACGACTGTGCGTTTCCGCTGCTGACCGACGTGATCGCCACCGATCGACCCGAGGAAGCCTTCAAGGACGCCGATTATGCGCTGTTGGTCGGTGCCCGCCCCCGCGGCCCGGGCATGGAGCGCAAGGATCTTCTGGAAGCCAATGCGCAGATTTTCTCGGTCCAGGGCAAGGCCATGGATCAGCACGCCAGCCGCGATATCCGTGTGCTGGTGGTCGGCAACCCGGCCAACACCAACGCCCTGATCGCCGCCAGCAACGCCAAGAGCCTGGACCGGCGCCAGTTCACCGCCATGACCCGGCTGGACCACAATCGCGCGTTGTATCAGATCGCCGCCAAGCTGGGCAAGCACGTGAACGACGTGCGCCGGGTGACAATCTGGGGCAACCATTCCTCCACCCAGTATCCGGACCTGCACCACACCACCGTCGGCGGAAAGGCCGCGCTGGAGCAGGTCGACATGGGCTGGTATGCCGATGAATTCATCCCGATCGTGCAGCAGCGCGGTGCCGCCATCATCAAGGCCCGCGGCTCGTCGTCGGCCGCATCGGCCGCGTCCGCCGCGATCGACCACATGCGCACCTGGGCGCTGGGCAGCGCCGAAGGCGACTGGGTCAGCATGGGCATCCCCTCCGATGGCAGCTATGGCATTCCCGAAGGCGTGGTGTACTCCTACCCCGTGATCTGCAAGAACGGGCAATACGAGATCGTTCAGGGCCTCGAAATCAACGGTTTCAGCCGCGAGCGCATGGATGCAACCTATCAGGAGCTGAAAGAGGAACGCGACGGCGTCGCCGCCTTGTTGTGACGACATCCGACCCGCTCGGTTTCTGAAATCAACGCCGGGGACTCCTCGGCGTTTTTTGTGGTGTGCCCCTGTGCAGCAAACGGTAGCCGCACCGGCGGCCGGAGCGCATTCTCATAGCGACCGGGCATCTTGACGCGGATCATGCCAGGGGACGGCTCTGGATGTGAACATCATCTGCAGACGGCGAACGGGTCGCCGGATCCAGCACATCGCCCACGGCTGCGATGCGATCGGCGCTCCGCCACGCCTGCGATGCCTGACCATACAGAGGAGAACACGATGGACCTTGAAAAGTTCTACCAGGCCATCCGCAATGAGCTGCGCCTGACCAATTATCTCGCGCATCAGGACGGTGATGCGGTCAATGTCGGTGAAACCTTCACAGTGCGCTTCCAGTTATGGAACGATGCATCGGCAGCCTTGGGGCCCCACCTGGCCCAGATCGTCTTCACCAACCTCCGGCTGACGGTACGCGGCACCGAATTCGCCACACCGTTGCAAAACGGCGAACCTGTTGAAGTAGCGACCTTCTCGTTTTCAGACAGCCATCTGCCCGGCGAGGAAAGTACCACCGTCGATGTCGAGTTCCAGGCCGTCAAGAATATGGGTGGATTGGAAGACCTGCTTGCCCGGGAAGAAGTTGCCGTTGTGACGCTCGAGGCCGATCTCGATCTTGCGCAGTATTTCCGGGTTCGGATGGTGCGCGCCGTTCACGAAGAAATCTCGCCCTGATCCCTCCGCGCTCGCTCAGTCGCCGGGCGCCGGGATCGGCGCTATGATCCCGGCGCCCGGTGCAACGATCCGGCGGCTTCACCCGATGGATCGACCTGCCCATCGCGGTAATACACATGCCGCCCCGGAAAAGCCGGAACACGCTCGCCGGGCGTGAGAATGCCGGCAAGGTTCAAGGGATCGGCGGCAGACAGTATCCGCGGCTCGCCCCGCCCGGGTTGCCGCGCCAGCGTGCGCAGCAGCCCAACCGCCTCGGGCCGTGCGAACTGCTCGCCGGAAAAGCCCGCGACGAAGCGTCCGCCCAGCACCTCGCCCTGCGCTTCCAGGCGCCAGAACACGTACAGCAGTTCACGCCAGGGCGGCAACGGCGCCTCCCGCGCGATCAGCGCCTTGAACACCACCCCGTAGCGGCGCAGCAGGGTTCGGGCGATGGCCTCCAGGGTCTCGAGCGTATGCGTCGGGAAACGCACCGGGGTGCCCGCGGTTGCCGCGAGCGGCCGCAACCGTGACCAGCGCCCGGCCTGCGCCAATGCGCTCGCGCGCGTGGCACGCCGTCCACCACCAAACCCGCGCCGGCGTGTGCCCCCATGCGACGATCGACGGAACGCGGCAAAGCCGTCCGCCGTGATCAAGCCCCACCCCACGAGTTCGGTCAGCGCCAGATCGACATGGCTCGGGAGCATGCCGCATTCGGCGACCAGTTCTTCGTGAAAAAGCGCGCCGCCGGTATCCAGTGCGGCCAGGATCGTCTGTGCAGTGCCGGACAGCGGTATCGCAGCCGGATCGGGCATCGGTGCAACGGCGCGCCACGTGCGCCATTGTCCGCGCGGAATCAGGGTCAGCGGAATCTGGCCCAGGCTGCCCCCGCGAAAGCGCGGCCGGTCAGCCGTATCGGAACCCACCGGTGGCGACAGACGCAACCAGAGGTAGCGGCCCTGCGCCAGCACAGCATCGAGATCCGTCGGGGCAAACCCCTTGACGCGGGCCGGCAGGAGCTCGCGTTCCCAGACCGGTGCGGGCGCCGACCAGCCGGCCAGATGGTCCAGTGCCGCACACAAGGCATCCGGGCCCTGAGGCGGTGCATCCAGGCCCTGCCATTGAAACAGAAACCGCTGGAAATCGGCCGCGCCGACGGCCTCCTGCTGCGCGCGCTGCCGCTGCAGGCTGGCGCGTTGCAAGCGCGCCAGGACACGCCGTTCGCACCACTGTGACGACTCCAGCGTGGTAAAGCGCCCGGCCATGACTTCACCCCGTGCGGCCAAGGCTTCGAGCGCCGATTCCACCGCCGCCGACGCGATCGCCAAAGACTCGGCGAGTTCGGCAGCGCTCAGGGGACCGCAGCTTGCCAGGCGGTCGAGCAGGATGCGTTGCAGGGCGGCCGCGGCGCGCTTGGTTGATCCCTCGGACGCCTGGCTGGCGGACCGCACTTCGGCCAGCCGTTCCCGCGCCACCCACAGCGCGACGCCGGGCCCCGGGTTGACGGCTTGCGCCCGCCCGGCCTGGCACAGGGCGTCGAACCACGTTCCAGCCTCAAGATGAGCAGCAGCGCCCTCTTGGGCGGTGAGAAAACCGCAGACCTCGAGCGCATCAAGCAGTTCCTCGGCGTCCCGCGGCGCAGGCCGGATCTGATCCCGAACGGCCGCAACCACGGCCGCGTCGAACACGTTCGGCACGGCAGCCTCGGCCCAGGCTGCACTGCGGGTGGAAATGGCGCGCGTGCGCCGTTCCTCGGCCTCGCCATCATCCAAAAACGCATAGGGCTTGGCGTTGATCACCGCCTCAGCCAAGGGAGACGGCCCGGGGAGATCGCGCCCGCTCACCTGGACGGCGCCGGATTCGAGGCCTTTCAGCAAGCGCTCCAGTCCGTCTGCATCCATGACTTCATCCAGGCAATCCCGCAAGGCCTGCCGAACCAGTGGATGATCGGGAATCTCGCGCTCCCCCTGGATGTTCTCCAGACAGGCCAGCTGATCGGGAAAGATCAGCGCAATGAGATCCTCGGCGTCCTGTCGCTGAAATTGGGGTGGCCGCCGCCGGCTGCCTTGGCGGCGTGCGATAGCCAGCGCGGTGGTAGCCACCCAGCGCCAGCGCGCCGGAAAGAACGGTGCATCCAGCAGCGCCTGGACGAGTACGCCGCGCGCTGTACGTGAATGCAGATACCGTGGCACATCGAGCAACGCGAACTGGTGCGTCGGTCCCAGCGACAGCAGCAAACTGTCTTCCAGCGCCGCGGCCTGCAGCTCGAAATTGAACTGGCGACAGAAGCGTTTGCGCAACGCGAGTCCGAAGGCGCGGTTGACGCGGGCGCCCAAGGGACTGTGGATGACGAGATGCGGATCGCCCACCTCGTCGACAAAGCGTTCCAGAATCAGGTGATCATGGGTCGGCAGCGCGCCCAGGGCCGCATGCGCCGCGCCGAGGTATTGCGCCAGTTGATCGGCTGCCGGCAGGGACAGTGCATAGTCGCGCGCCAAGAGGGTCCGCGCTGCTTCGACCCCGCCCGCGGCCAGCGCCGTCTGGGTCGCCGCGTTCAAATCCGAAACGGCCTCGGACAAGGCATCGCTCCGACCCGGCGCCTCGCCCAGCCAGAATGGAATGCCCGGTGGCACCGCTCCGGCATCGCTGACCTGCACCCGGTCGGTCTCCACACGCAGGATGCGGTAGGCGCGATTGCCGAGCTGGAAGATGTCGCCCGCCATGCTTTCGAAGGCAAAGTCTTCGTTCACCGTGCCGACGCGCACCCCCTCGGGCTGGAGCATGACGTCATAGTCGAACAGATCGGGGATAGCGCCGCCGTTCAGCAGGGCGCTCAGGCGCGCGCCGCGGCGCGGCCGCAACATCCCGCTGACGTGATCGCGAAACAGGTGCGCGCCGCGTCGGCCGCGCCGGGTGTCCACCCCGTTGGCGAGAAACTCGGCGAGCTGATCGAACGTCGCTCGATCGAGCGCCCGGTACGGCCAGGCGGCCGCGAGCTGCGTCCACAGCGCCGCCTCGGTGATCTCACCACGCGCAGCCACCTCCGCCACCATCTGCTGTGCCAGCACGTCCAGCGCCCCGGGCGGAATCGACAGCCGGTCGAGCGCGCCGTCGCGCACCGCACGCAGCAGCGCCGTGCATTCGAGCAGGTCATCCCGGCTCAGCGGAAACAGCCGGCCCTTTGGGGTGCGCCCCACCCCGTGGCCGGAACGGCCGACGCGCTGCAGCAGCGCGTTGATGCTGCGCGGCGAGCCCATCTGGCAGACGAGATCGATCTCGCCGATGTCGATGCCGAGTTCAAGCGACGCCGTCGCCACCAGCACGCGCAGGGTCCCGGCCTTCAGGCGCGTCTCGGCGGCCAGACGATGCTCGCGTGCCAGGCTGCCGTGATGGGCGGCGACCTGATCGCGGCCCAGCCGATCGGCCAGTTGGCGCGCCAGACGCTCGCACTGCCGCCGCGTGTTGACGAAAACCAGCGTGGTGCGATGGGCCAGCGCGCGCTGCGCCAGGCGGTCGTAGAGTTCGTCCCAGACCTCGTTCGACATGACCGCTTCGAGTGGTGCATCCGGCAACTCCAAGGCCAGGTCCCACTGCCGGCGATGACCCGCATCCACGATCGCGCACCCGGTGGCGCGGCCCGTCAGGAACGCCGCGACGGCAGTGAGCGGCTGCGCGGTGGCAGAAAGGCCGACGCGCTGCGCGCGCTGGCCCGTCAGGGCGTCGAGCCGCGCCAGCGACAGGGCGAGATGTGCGCCGCGCTTGGTGCCGGCCAGTGCATGGATCTCATCGACGATGACCGTCCGCACCGTGCGCAGCATGCGCCTGCCGGACGCGCTGGTCAGCAGCAGATAGAGTGACTCGGGTGTGGTCACGACGATGTGCGGCGGGGTGCGAACCATGCGCTGACGCTCGCCGGCCGGCGTGTCGCCGGTGCGCACCCAAGTCCGGATCGCGACCTCGGGACTCCCCCCGGCACGCAGCAGATCGGCAATACCGGCCAGCGGCGGCTGCAAGTTCTTGTCGATGTCATTGGACAGCGCGCGCAGCGGCGAGACATAGAGCACGCGGGTCTCGTCGGGTAGTCCGTCCGCCAGTGCTTCGCGCACCAGCGTGTCGATCGCTGCCAGAAAGGCGGTCAGCGTCTTGCCCGAGCCGGTCGGGGCACTGATGAGGGTGTCGCAACCGGCGGCGATGCGTGGCCACGCCGCGGCCTGTATCGCCGTGGGCGTTCCGATGGCCTGAGTAAACCAGCACCGAAGCGCGGGGTGAAAACGCTCCGGAAACGCATCGGGCTGGACGTTCATCGAATCCTCACTTCGGACAAGGTACGGCTCAGAAGAATTGGACGGGCGGTATACAATGGCGTTCCCCAAGATCGCCGTGCCGAGCCTCGACCCATGTCCATCCCCTCCACCGATGTTTCCCACAACTTCAAGCGCCTCAAAAAACGCTTGCGCCATCAGGTTGGTCAGGCGATCCAGGACTACGGCATGATCGAACCCGGCGACAAGGTCATGGTGTGCCTGTCTGGCGGGAAGGACTCCTACACTCTGCTGGACATCCTGCTTGGATTGCAGCGCAGCGCGCCGGTCGACTTCGAAATCGTGGCGGTGAATCTCGACCAGAAGCAGCCGGGTTTTCCGGAAACGGTGCTGCCGACCTATCTCACCGAACTCGGTGTGCCCTTCCACATCATCGAACAGGATACCTACAGCATCGTCCAGTCGGTGATTCCGGAAGGCAAGACGACGTGCGGACTGTGTTCACGCCTGCGCCGCGGCATCCTCTACCGGTTCGCCGCCGAGCATGGCATCACCAAGATCGCCCTGGGCCATCATCGCGACGATCTGGTCGAAACGCTGTTTCTGAACCTGTTCTTTGGCGGCAAGCTGCAAGCCATGCCGCCCAAGCTCTTGTCCGATGATGGGCGCCATGTGGTCATCCGGCCACTGGCCTACTGCGCCGAAGCCGACATTGCCCGCTATGCGCGCGCCCGCGACTTTCCCATCATCCCGTGCAACCTCTGCGGTTCACAGGAAAACCTGCAGCGCAAGGCAATCAAGCAGATGCTGCAGGATTGGGAGCGGCAGTACCCCGGCCGCACCGATTCGATCTTCGCCGCCCTGCGCAATGTGAGCCCCGCGCATCTGGCCGACCCCACGCTGTTCGACTTCGCAGCCCTGGGGGCAAGCGAAGGCCCGCAAGTCAACTGGCTGGCAAGCGCATCCGCGGTCCGGGGCGGCGGTGAGCCGGACGAACCGCCGGCAGCGGACACGGCCATACCGCTGCGATTCGTCCGCCGCGGCGTCACCTGACACCGATCCGACCGCCGGCGCCCGGGCTCACACCTCGGGGCTGTCCGCGACATTCGGCAAGGGCGGCGCTGGCCAGCCCTGGCCGCGCGGGATCCGCCCCACATCCCAATGCTGGATGGCCCAGCCGAGCAAGGTGTCGCGGCCGAGACGAGGCGCCTCCGGGGGCAGGCTCTGCCCAAGGAAGGCGAGCGCCCGACACAGCAGAGGAACCGGCTCTGCGGCCGCCACCGCCGCCGCGCCCAGCCGTTTGGCCAGCTTGTCGCCCTGCCGGTCGAGCGCCAGCGGCACATGCACATAGGCCGGCGTCGGCAGGCCCAGAAGGCGTTGCAGATGGATCTGGCGTGGAGTCGAGGTGATCAGATCCGCACCGCGCACCACCCGGTCTACCCCCTGGATGGCATCGTCGATGACTACGGCAAGCTGGTAGGTGATGATTCCGTCGGCCCGGCGCAGCACGAAATCGCCGCACAGCGCATCGAGCGCGTGCCGCTGCGGCCCTTGCACCAGATCCGGCCACTCGATGGGCGCCGCCTCCACGCGCACCCGCCATGCGGCGGAGTCCGTTGCCGATCCGGATCGCGTGCGACAGGTACCGGGGTAACGGTAACCCTCAGCACCGGCAAGCCCGGCCTGGGCAATGTCCGAACGGCTGCAGATGCAGGGGTAAAGCCATCCCGCCCGCTCGAGTTGCCTCAGGGCAACGGCGTAGCGTTCGGCGCCATGGCTTTGGTACAGGACGTCGTCATCCCAGTGGAGACCGAAGCGTTCCAGGGTGCGCAGATGGTCACTGGCCATTCCGGGAATGACCCGAGGCCGGTCGAGATCCTCGATGCGGACCCGCCAATGCCCACCTCGAGCGCGCGCATCGAGGAAGCTCGCCAAGGCGGCGACGAGTGATCCGAAATGCAAAGGGCCGGTCGGTGACGGAGCGAAGCGGCCGCACGGGATGGCCACAGCGGGTGCAGCGCAACCGGGTAAGGGGCTCAGCCCCCCATCTGGCGCTCGCGGATCTCGTCGAGCGTCTTGCAGTCCACGCATTGGGTGGCGGTAGGTCGGGCTTCGAGACGGCGGATGCCGATTTCGACGCCGCAGCTTTCGCAATAGCCGTAGTCCCCGGCATCGAGCGCACTCAGGGCTTCGTCGATCTTCTTGAGCAGCTTGCGTTCGCGGTCGCGGGTACGCAGTTCAAGGCTGAAGTCCGATTCCTGGCTGGCGCGATCGTTGGGATCGGGAAAATTGGCCGCCTCGTCCTGCATGTGGTGCAGCGTGCGGTCGACCTCTTCCATCAGCTCCCGTTTCCATGCCTGCAAGATCGCCCGGAAGTGGGCCTGCTGGGCCGGATTCATATACTCCTCACCCTCCCGGATCGGATAGGGCTCGAAGCCCTTCACGGGGGGATGGATGGAAGACTGGCTCGGTTGGTCAGTGGCCGCCATCGCGGTACTCCTCAGCTAATCGCCTGTCCCGGGCCGGGGACAAAAATAAACCGCGATTGTATATCAGAGCCATGCCCGATCGACAAGAGGGACTCACACCCCTGCTTCGTCCCGGATCAGCCGCTCCCGTCACCACAGGGACCGGGGAGCCGCGCCGGGTCAGCGGCCGCATCGTCTAACGCCATCGTCACCGAATCGCCATCGCCGCGTCACTCGAGCGCAGTGCGGCGGCATCATTCTTTTGCTCACCGCTGGCTCCGAGGTGAGGAAACCCATCATGCTGTTCATCCGATCTGGTTTGTCGTTGACCAAGTGGCTTGCCATCATCTGTTTGTTCACGGCCTCGCTGGTGCAGGCCGGGGGAACGCATGCGCCCGATGCCGACGAAGATGGCATGGCGGCACGCGCGCAGGCGGGCTTGCGCGTGAACTGGACAGCGCGGGAGGCACCCGCTCCACGACAGTGGATTCGCTTCAAGATTCTGGGAATCAATGACTTTCATGGCCAGCTTTCCCCCCGCTCGGTAGGCGGACGGCCCGCAGGCGGAGCGGCCGTACTGGCGAGCTACCTCAAGCAGGCGTCCGCGGATGCCCCCGATGGCGCATTCATCGTCCAAGCCGGTGATCAGGTCGGTGCCAGTCCGCCCAACTCGGCGCTGCTGCAGGATGAACCGGCCATCAGCGTCCTGAATCTTCTGGCCAACCCGCATTGCGGCGTCCTGCCGCAACAACGCATGCATCCGCGCTGCAACGTGATCGGCACCTTGGGCAATCACGAATTCGACGAGGGCGTGACCGAGCTCACCCGGCTGCTGGACGGCGGCAACCATGCCGACGGACCTTTCCTCGAAGATCCCTGGCGCGGGGCACGCTTTGCCACAGTGGTTGCCAACGTGGTCGACACCGCCACGGGAAAAACGCTGTATCCGCCGTCGACGATCAAGCGGATCCGCGGCATTGGCGTCGGCTTCGTCGGTGCCGTGCTCAAGGAGACCCCCACCATCGTCACGCCGTCGGGCGTGGCGGGTGTCCGGTTCGTCGATGAGGCCGCTGCGATCAATCAAGAGGTCCGTGCCCTGCAGCGTCGGGGCGTGCGCGCCATCGTCGTGGCCATCCATCAAGGCACCCGACAGACCAGTTATCTCGGCCCCACCCGCGATGCACCACAGGCGCTGGACGGCGCGATCGGCGACATCGTGTCGCAACTGGACGATGAGGTCGACGTCGTAGTGTCCGGCCATGCCCACAGCTTCACCAATACGCTGATGCCCAATGCCCACGGCAAGCTGATTCTGGTCACCCAGGCCTTTTCCGCCGGGACGGCCTATGGCGATATCGAATTGGCGCTCGACCCCCGATCGCGCGATGTCATTCACAAATCTGCCGCCGTCGTCACCACCTGGGCGGATGAAGGTCCGGGCCTGCACCCTGACGATGCCATCGCGAACCTGGTGGCCCGGGCCGACGAACGGGTAGCCCCTCTGGTTAATCGAGTGATCGGGCAAGCCAGCGCCGACATCACCCGTGCCGAGAGCCCGGCAGGTGAATCCGCACTCGGCAACCTCATCGCCGATGCGCAGCGCGCGGCGCTGGGCACGGACATCGCCCTGATGAACCCAGGAGGCATCCGTGCCGACATTGCGGCCGGCGAGGTAACCTGGGGCGATCTGTTCAGTGTGCAGCCATTCAATAACGATCTGGTGCGTTTGAATCTTACCGGTAACCAGATCGTGGCCCTGCTGAATCAGCAGTGGGACGGCCAACCTTTTGCGCGCATCCTGAAACCCGCAGGCTTGACCTACCGCTGGCACGAAAACGGTCCCGGTCATGCCGACAATCGCGTGGATGCGGGGAGCATCCAGATCAATGGCGCACCCCTTGATCCGGGCGCGACCTATTCGATTACCGTGAACAATTTCATCGCAGACGGCGGCGACAATTTCAGTGTGCTGCCCGAGGGAACGGGGCGTGTGGTGGGTCCAGTGGATCTGGACGCCCTGATCGATCACGTCGAGCGCCTGCCCCAACCGTTCTCCGCGGCGATCGAGACGCGTATCGCCGTTGTGCCGTGAGTGTTCACCCCATCACCATCCGGCGACCCTCGATGCATCCGGGTGTCCGTAACCATCGCGCAAGACAGCAATTCGGCTGCCTTGCGCGATCGCAGGGACCGGCCCAATCGGTCTATCCGCGATCGAACCTTCATAGAAGTGTCAGAAATGCGTCACTCCGGGGTGTCAGACTGCAAATGCCGGTTCCCACCGGCAAGTCTCGTTTCGCAGACCTGAATCAAAACAGTTTTAAGGAGTCCTGGCTCATGAGTCTGAAACACATGCCGCTGATTGCCCTTTTGGCTGCCCCGGTCGTCGCCCAGGCGGCCATGGTCGAACTGAACGAAGCCGAGTTGTCTGACGTGAATGGTCAGGCCAGCTACAGTGGCGTCCTGTTCAATTACGCTGCCTCGGCTGCCTGGAATCCGAGCTATACCGCCCCGTATTTCAACGTGACCACATCGCCCGTCCTGGGCGGTGTTGAAATCGATACGAGTGCCGGTCTGAACTGGGAGGTATCCCCCTCTTGGAATTTCAGCATGACCGGCAAAAACTCCGGCAACACGTACGTCAGCAAAGCCGGCAGCGGCAATTGGGACCCGATCGACTTGTCCTGGTCCAATACCCACACTTTCGTACTGTTCCACTGATCGCGACACCCGATTGCGGCACTCGCCCATAGGGCCAGATGCATGCAGGGACGAGGCCCCTCCCAGGGCCCTCGTCCCCTCTGGCCCTGAAAGCTTCCAGCGTTGACCGCTCAGTTCATGCCGGCGAGCCGAGCGGCTGAACATGCGCGCGCCGTCCAGGCCGGAGGGTTGCACATCTCCTCGGCGAAACGCCGCGGTCCGCCGGGACCGACCGTATCGGGAAACCACAGAATCACCGTCAACGAGATGTCGAGTTTGCCGACTCGAAGGCCCCGGGCATCCACGCCGATCCGTGAGCTGGCGCCCGGAAAATCTTTCCAGAATGTCGTGGCGTTGGGATCACCCTGATACCGAAGCCGGAGATCTTCCGGCCAGCCCGGCGGGATATCGAAGCGCGCGAACACATCCCAGCCCAGGCGACTGCCCATCCACAGCCAGTTCTTCTCGTGCGAAATGGTTGCCGTACGCCCCAGTTCGCTCAGCTGACTTCCCCAATCGCATAGGCATCCGGATCACGGCTGCCGGCGGCGTTCGCCCGTCCGCCCTGGATATCGTTGAAATCCAGGGCCAGGATGAAGTGCGGCTGATTGAGCACACGGGTCAAGACCTCACCCCCCGTGACCTGGATGGAGACGGGCAGAGTGATGCCCTGATCGTGGACCGTGACCTGCGAGAGGATGTTGAAGACGGGAATCCCCGCCACGATGATCCGCAGCTTGAGCAACCCCGTGGCACGAACCGCACCGTCCTTGGCAAAGATCAGTTCCGGGCGGATGTCGTCCATGGTGTTGAACCGCAGCTTCGGCCAGGATGTGAACACGCCAGTCTCCAGCCCACCATAGATGGCGTCGAGCACGCGCTTGTCCTGACGCGCCCCCCGTTGGCGCAAAAGTCCTGGAAGTCGAGGAAATCGGCCGGATCGGTGCGGAACGCGTCGTAGCGGTTGCGGGAGATCCCGGTCTCGGCGTCGAAAGAGACATAATCCGCCCCGTTGCGCCTTGGGTCACCTTGGACCAGATAGGCATAGCGCGCCCGGCCGCCATGCTCGAAGCGCCGCTCCTGGAGAATTCGGCCCGCGATCGCATCGTGTCGCTTCGTCTCGTAGGGGTCATAATCCGGTATCCCGGTACATGAACACGATTTCGTCGATCGGGTCGATGATGCCGCAGCGCCCCCGTACCGGGTTGGGCGACACCTCGGGCAGGAAAACCCACCCTTTCTCATCCATCCCGGCGATCTGGAACGGGATGGACTGTATGCGATCCCCGCGTACCGCCATGACCGAGACCTGCGCAGCGCTCTTCCGACCAGTCCAGCGATCGCGGATCCTTTGATCACCACGGGATGCAGGTCGCTGTAATGCGTCATGTCGAGCCGCTCGATCGCCTCGGCCAGTTGCTCCGGCGTGAGCGCTCGCAGCAAGGGCATGTTGGCGACCAGATAGATGGGATTGTTTCGGTACGCGGTCACCGCTTCTTCGAACATCGCCGCATCGACCGTGCCGTATGCGATAGGCTCACCGGCCTCGGCGGCTGCACCGAACGTTGCCCGTGCACAATGGCCCGCCACGCGGACCCCCGGACGATCATCCCTGTCGCCATGTTTATCGCCTCCTTGATCATTTTTGGGTGACGTCCCTCATGGCCGTCGCAGCCAGAGCGACTAAGCCACTGAAGAGACAAAAGAAGCTTAGACGGTCCGGCGGGGCTTGCATTTTTTCCTTTTTTTTGTAACCGGGCTTATGATGGGGACAGGAACGCAGACGACCCGGTGTCGCGCGACAGCAGCCACCGCGTGTCGATAATCCGCAGGATGCGGTGATGAGGAGGAGAGGACACATGACCACATGGGATCTTTTGATCAAGAACGCTCTGGTTTTCGACGGCAGTGGCGAGGCGCCACAAACCTACGACATTGCGATCCATCAGGGGCGCATTGCTGCCAAAGGTGTGGATTTCAAATCGAGCTGGGCCCGCACTGTCATCGACGGCACCGGTCAATGGCTGATGCCGGGACTGCTGGACATCCATACCCATTATGACCTCGAGGTCGAGATCGACCCCGGATTGCCCGAATCGGTGCGCCACGGTACGACCACGGTGGTGATGAGCAATTGCAGTCTCGGACTCGCCTTCGGTCTGCAGTCCTACGGCTGGGGCAATGCGCTGGAGGACAATCCGACCGTCGATTGCTTCGCCCGGGTCGAAAACATGCCCAAACCCGTGCTGGTCAAGGCGCTGGATGGCCACATCACCTGGGACAACCCCATCGAGTACCTGAAACACTTCAAGGATCTGGCGCTTGGCCCCAACGTCTGCCCCATGGTGCCCCACACCATGCTGCGTGTCGCGGTGATGGGCATGCCGGGCGCCCTGAGCGACCGCCCGACCGACGAACAGATCGTCGAAATGTGCCGCGTTCTGGATGAATGCATGCAGGCCGGCTACGTCGGTCTGTCCACCGACGGCCTGCCGCTGCACTATCTGGCCAACGACCCTTACCGCGGCGAACGCATTCCGGCCCAGCATGCCACGCGCAAGGAGATCCGCGCCCTGTGCGAGGTGGTGCGATCCTACGATGGCATCGTCCAGTTCACCCCCAACCCCGATGCCAAGCTCGCCACGCTGTCTTTGATGATGATGGGCAGCAAACGCATTTACGGCAAATCGCTGCGCATGACTGCCACCGCAGCCATGGATCTGAAGTCGCAACCCATGGCATGGAAAGGCTTGCTGCGCGTCAATCGCCTGATTAACTCAAAACTGGTCAAAGGCCGTTTTGCCTTCCAGGCGCTATCGGCACCTTTCAAGGTCTATGCCGACGGCGTCACTTCTCCGTTGATGGAAGAACGCCCGGCATTTCGCGAACTCATCGCCCTGGAACTGGACGACCGCGAGGGCCGCCAGCGCCTGCTCAACGATCCGAGCTACCAGGTGCGGTTCCGTAAAGACTGGATGTCCGGCAAGCAGGGATTCAATCTCGCCCGCCTGGCGCGCCGTCTGGGCTTCGAGCCGACGACCTTCAACCGCGATCTGCGCGACATGGAAATGGTTTCGGTTCCGGACATGCCCGAGTGGAGCGGGCAGAACATGCAGGCGATCTATGATCGGCTGCTGCGGTACCAACAGGCCGAAGGACGCACGGGACATCTGAGCGAAGCCGAAGGCGCTGCGTTCGCGCAATTCCCCAATCCCATCGTCGACGACGCCGAATTCATGATGCACCTGTTGCGCCGCTACGACCGCCAGTTCCGCTGGGCGATGACCACAGCCAACACGCGCCGCGAAATCCTCAAGCAACTGCTGCTGGATGAGAACACGCTCCCGGGTTTCAACGACTCCGGCGCCCACCTCACCAATATGGCATTCTTCGACGGCAATCTGCGCACCCTGCAGCTGGCCCATGAAGACGGTCTCGAGACCGTCGCCAAGCAGGTCCGGCGGCTGACCCGCGACCCTGCGGCCCTGTTCAACCTGGATGTCGGCACCCTCGATCTCGGCGCGCAGGCCGACGTGATCCTGATCGATCCTGCCGCGCTGCGTGCCTACGATCCGCAAGCGAGCACGGTGATGCAGCATCGCGACATCTTCGAGAACGTGCAGATGGTCAACCGCTCCGACGGTGTCGTGACGCAGGTGATCATCGCCGGACAGATCGCCTGGGACGGCAAGCAGTACACACCGGTTCACGGCCGGGATCGGCTGGGACGGGTGCTCACCCGCGCCGGCAGCATGGTGCCCGGCAACGACGAACGCCTCGAAGAACAGCCGATACTCCCCGAAGCCGCGGCCGGCTGACCGTCGCTCGGTGCATCGGGAATCGCAAAAAGAAACGGCCCTCGCGAGCGAGGGCCGGTCAGTCTTCTTCTTGTTGTTATTGTGAGCCATCCGAGCGGGTGTGGTATTCCAGCTTCATTCTTGGCGATGCATTGGCGGCGTTATCTCTGATTTTCGGCGGATTTTTTCGATATTCTTGTCGGTCTGGTCCCGGCCCTTTATTCACCGTCACATGAAATATTGCACACCGCGTGCCAACGCTGGGAATTGCCGCACGGCGGCGTATCCGACGACTGGCAGTCCGCTCCAAAAAACCGATCGGTTTAAATAAAAACAATAACTTGAATTAACTTTGCGCTTTGAAGGCTGCCGGGGAGCCGAATCCGATCGGTCTCATCAGAGGAGCCGTTCGGTTTGGGAAAGCTCGCGACTCCGGTGACAACCCCCGCGATACGGGCACAAATTGACCCGACACGTCGTTTTGCAAGGCCCGATACCCCCTAGCCATGCCCGTGCATGCCTTGCGGTAACGCATCGGACGACGGGCCGTACTTCAGCGGGGGGTAATGCGCCAGCAGCGGCGAATGGCCGGGTTGCGCGCGAAATCCGGCGGCAGCGTGGCCCGGCTGAGATCAGCCACCTGCCAGCGCTCCGCAACTTCGGCATCGAGCCGGAAACGGCGGTGATTGGTCGAGAACACCAGCTGCCCACCCGGCGCCAGACGCGCCATCACTGCCGCGATAAGCGCCGCATGATCCCGCTGCACATCCCAGGTTCCGCTCATGCGCTTGGAGTTCGAAAACGTCGGCGGATCGAGAAAGACCACATCATAGGTTCCCGTATCCTCATCGATCCAGGTGCGGCCGTCGGCCTGGATCAGCCGGTGCTGCGAGCCATCGAGGCCATTGAGGCGCAGGTTTTCCTGTGCCCAGTCGAGATAGGTTGCCGACAGATCGACTGAAGTCGTCGAGCGTGCCCCCCCAGCAGCGGCATAGACCGTCGCGCTGCCGGTATAGCAAAACAGATTGAGAAATCGCTTGCCGGCAGCGGCTTCGCGCAACAGGACGCGGGTCGCCCGATGATCGAGAAAAAGGCCGGTATCGAGATAATCGGTGAGGTTGACCCAAAAGCGCAGCCCCCCTTCCTGGATGACCTGCCCCTCACCCTTCGTATCCTGCCGGACATACTGCGCCCGCCCACGCTGGCGTTCACGGGTCTTGAAGACGACGCGATCCAGCGGAACCTCCAGCCACTCGGGCAAGCCGGCGAGCAGCGTCGCCCGCCGCCGTGCCGCCAGTTCGGGATCCACGCTGGCCGGAGGCGCATATTCCTGCACATGCAGCCAATCGCCGTAGCGATCGATGGCAAAGGCATACTCGGGCAGATCGGCATCATAGACCCGGTAAGCCTCGATGCCCTCGCGGCGCGCCCACCGCCCCAGATGACGCATGTTCTTGCGCAGACGGTTGACGAGGGCCTCGGCACCGGGATCCGCGACGATGGCGGCCTCAGCGCCCGGCGCGTCGGAAGCCCCTGTTGCGGGAACATCCCAGACCCAGACCCCGCAGGGGATGGCACCATTGGCCACCTCGAGCTGCGGCGAATGCGGACCGCGCATCAGGGATCCCGCTTCCGGCAGCGCGCTGATCACGGCGGCGCGCCAGCCGCCAAACGCCGTCGCTACCCGTCTGCCCAGCGTCGCATGCAGCGTTCGCGATGTCCCGACGCTGTCCAGCCGTTCGCCATACGGGGGATTGACGACCATCAGACCGGCCTGGGTGTCGCCTGGCGGGTGCGCGTCGCCGAGCTCGCCCGGGGTGAGATGAATCCGTCCCGTCAGGCCGGCGCGGGCCACGTTGGCCTCCGCCACGCGGATGACGCGGGCATCGGCGTCGCGTCCCGCAATGACCGGCAACCGGTCGAGACCGGCGATCCGACGAGCCTGCGCCTCCTGGCGCAGACGCTGCCACAATGTCGGCACATGGCCGAGCCAGCCCTGAAAACCGAAATAGGATCGCAACAGCCCCGGCGCGACATCCCCGGCCATCCAGGCGCCTTCGATCAGCAGCGTCCCCGCCCCGCACAGCGGATCGAACAAGGGCTGACCCGATGTCGCCAACGCCGGCCAGCCGGCCTGCAGGAGCACCGCGGCAGCCAACGATTCCTTCAACGGGGCCGGGCCGGCTTCCAGTCGATAGGCCCGACGGTGCAGGCTCTCTCCCGCCAGATCCAGATAGACCGTGGCCTGCTCCCGAAACAGATGCACCGCCAGACGCAGATCGGGACGTTCGGCACGCACGCTGGGCCGACGTCCGGTGCGGGCACGAAACCGGTCCACCAGCCCATCCTTGACCGTAAGCGCACCGAAATGCGTGTTGCGAATGGCCGCCGAGGTGCCGGTGAACGCGACCATGAAACTGCCGTCCGGCAACAGGTGATCCTCCCACGACATCCGCTCGATGCCGGATCGCAGCGCAGCGGCGTTCGGCGCATGGAAGTGATCCAGGCGCAGCAACACACGGCTGGCCAGACGCGACCACAGACACACCCGGTAGCCGCAGGCCAGATCGCCCGTGAATTGCACGCCCGCGCTCTGACGCCGGATGTCCCGGGCACCGAGGGCTTCGAGTTCAGGGGCCAGCAAGTCTTCGAGTCCTGCTGCCACCGTTGCAAAAAAAACCGTCTTCAACGTTGTCCGTTCCAACTGCCCACTCGCCGCGCAGTATTGGGACGGACGGAACCGAATGCAACCGCCCACCAGGCGGTCCGACGGGGAACGCTGGGGGGTCAGTTCGCAGCCGGCTTCGGCAGTCCGATCAGATAGGTCGCCCGGTAGGGGAAGCCAAAGCGCCCGAACAGCCAGCGCTTGCCGATCTCGAAGTGATAGTCCGGCCGGTCCAGATCCTGCGTCAGGGCGCGCAGCTCGGCCGGCGAATAGGTGCGCAGACATGAGACGAAACCGTCCCATGCAAACGCCAGCGGGCAAATCGGAATCAGATAGGTAAAGACCAGCCGCTGCCAGGTTACCCGCCCGGCGAAGGGTGTGAACAGAACCCCGGCCACAAATACCAGCAGCGGGATGAGGACCACCGTATGAACGGCCCGCTCCTGGGCTTCGAAGACGGCGATGCCAGCGCGCTTGGCCACGGCATCGGCCAGGATACGCCGGGCCTGCTCGGGCCGGAAATGATGAAAACCCGTAAAGATGGTCCGGAACCCCGTCAGCTCGGCCGGCGGGTCAAAAGCGCTCACGGGCTCCGGCCAGCCGCGGATGCGGCCGCCGGTAACGGCCTCGAGTTCAGCGAACGCCGCCCGGTTGGGATACAGATCAGTCAGGATGACCGGAATGTCCTGCCCGCCGGCCGCATCGAGCTGGGGCAGCAAACCGGGCACCGGACCGCCCGCACCGGAACACAGATCCACGATGCGGCTCGCCCCGCTCTCGCGCAGCGCACCGACCAGTTGCGGCATCAGCGGCTGGAACAGGCCGGTCACATGGGCCAGAAAACGCAGATGATCGGTAATGAACCGGCGAATGAAGTCGGGAACCCAAGGCAGGTCTTCCCACTCCCACAAATGCACGCGCGCCATGAATTCCCTATCCTCCCTGATTGGATGTGGCATAACGAAGGTCGTGATGGCCTCTCGTCCCTCCATTCAAGCAAATTTCCCGCGGAGCGAAAGCATGAGCAAACTTTCCGACATCAGCGACCGCTACCGGATTGCACCGGGCAGCCGGGTCCGACTCACGCGCTGGGATCCGGGCGACAAGTGGGTCACCGATGGCGACAAGGCCCAGGGCGTCCATCGACGCGAGCAGCTTGCAGAGAGGCTTGATGAACTGCAGGACCTGCTCTATGCCCAGAAAAAGCACCGCATCCTGCTGATTCTTCAGGGCATGGATACCTCTGGCAAAGACAGCACCATCCGCCGGGTATTCCATACCATCGATCCCCTGGGCGTCCGAGTCGCCAATTTCCGGGCGCCCAGCACCGAGGAACAGGCACGCGACTACCTGTGGCGCGTACACCGCAAGGTGCCCGCCAACGGCGAGATTGTGATCTTCAACCGCAGCCACTACGAAGACGTTCTGGTGCCCCGCGCCCGCGGCCACCAGTCCCGCCGCGAACAGCAGCGCCGGCTCGGTCACATCGCCGATTTCGAACGCATGCTGAGCGATGAGGGCACCACCATCATCAAGTGCTACCTGCACATCAGCATCGAGGAACAACGCCAGCGCCTGCAGGATCGGCTGGACGATCCCACCAAGCACTGGAAATTCGATTATTCGGACATCCGCGAACGCGAATACTGGGATGCGTACATCAAGGCCTATCAGGACGCGATGACCGTCACCAGCCTGCCGCATGCGCCATGGTATGTGATTCCGGCCAACCACAAATGGGTGCGCGACCTGATCGTCACCACCATTCTGGTGGACACCCTGACCCGACTGCGCATGCACTATCCCCCGGCACCTGAGGGCCTGGACCAGGTCAAGCTCGACTGAAGCACGGCCGCGTCCGCGGCTGCCCGAACCGGTCTCCCGATCGGGAACGGTCGGGGCAGCCGCCAGGATCAGTTCTTGTAGAGCTTGGTGAACTTCGACCCTTCGAGCGTGAGGTTGTACATCAATCCCTGCTGACCGAATACGAATCCGATCACCGGATCCTGGATGCTGTTGGTGTCCAGGCTCCTACCGATCCCCAGATCAATCAGGGCCACCGAGCCGTCCACCCCGACCTTCCAGCCTTCGCTGGCGCGAAACTGGTCCAGCGCGGCCTCGCTGGTGAAGATCACCACGATCGATTTGGCCTGTGCGCCCAGCTGGAACCCGATCGACGCGGCCGCTGTACTGTAGTAGTCCACCGTCTTTCCGCCGACGCGCAAGGCACCTTCACCATATTCACCGCCAACACCGATGCCGGCCTTGTAGACCTTGGGAAAGACCAGAACCCCTTTGGCGATCTCGAGAAATTCGGCGGCGCCGTCGATGTTCCGGAACGACGTCAACGTGCGATCCACCGCTTGATCGATCTCCGCGCCAGTGGCCGCGAACGCGGTGCTGGCAGAGAGCGTCAGCGCCCACAACGCGCAGGCCAGAAAAACCATTCGCCGACTTGAGCCAACCATTCTGTGCATCGGGACTTCCTGTGATAGTGAAACCAGAGCACCAAACCATAGCGCAAAATGGGTAGTGCGCCACATCGGTAGGATTTTGGCGACACCGGCTTCATTCGCCGACGATGGACGCAACCGCCCAACCCGGCGCCAGGCTCACGCGCTCGGCCATGGCCGCCGTCATCTCCACGGCCCCATCCTCACGCACCACCAATACCCGCGTGATGCCCATGCGCGCGGCGACCCGCCGCCACCCGTCCGCTCCCGCCACGAATAGCGCCGTGGAGGCGCCGTCGGCCCGCGCCGCATCGGCATCCACCACCGTGACGGCATGCAGTCCCCGAACCGGATAACCGGTGCGCGGGTCGAGCAGGTGATGGTAGCGCCGCCCGGCGTATTCGAACATGCGCTCATAATCTCCGGAGGTCGACACCGCCTCGCCGGCCTCCAAACTGAGGGTGCCCATCACGCCGTTCCGATAGGGATCCCGGATACCGATCCGCCAGCCCCGCTGCGGCAACTGCCCCAAGGTCTTGAGATTGCCGCCCGCGTTGACCAATGCCGTGGCAACACCTTGGCGCGACAACTCATCGATAAGGCGATCGACCGCGTAGCCCTTGCCGATGCCGCCCAAATCGATGAACAGCCCACGCGGACCGCACACTGTCCCATCGGCGGAAACATGAACCGCATCCATCGATGGCAGCGGCAACAGGGCGGCGATGGCCGGCGCCTCGGGAAACGGCCGGGCTGGATCACGGGGTGCGCGGTCGAAACCCCACAGGGCCACCAGCGCGCCCACTGCTGGGTCGAAGTCGCCGCCGCTCGCCACGCGGAGTGCGCGCGCCTGTTCGATCACCTGTGCCAGATCGTCCGAAACCACGGCGCAGGTGCCGCGCGCCAGGGCGGTATTGAGCTGGGCGAGCTCGCCGTCGCCGAACGCCCAGGCATCCCGGCCGAAGCGCTGCAACCACACCTCACTGTGATCGATCGCGCCCACCGCACGGTCCGGCGCCATGCCGTAGATGCTGATCTGCACCAACGTCCCCATCGCATAGATCTCGGCCTCCACCGGATCGGACGACCGTCCGCAGCCGGCCAGCACCAGCGTAAGGATCAACCCCCATACGGCCCATCGGCGCGTCACCCCCATCACGAAGCCCCGGTAGGCCAGGCGTAAGGCGCAGGATCCAGCGCCGGACGGCGACCCTGCAGGAGATCGGCCAGCAGCTCGGCCGACGCCGGTGCAAGCAGGACGCCGTTGCGGTAATGCCCCGCGTTGAGCCACAGGTTGGCGACCTGTGGGTGTCGTCCGATGATCGGAATCCCATCCGGCGAGCCGGGACGCAGACCGGCCCAGTGGGCGGCCAGATGGGCCTCGGCCAAGGCGGGAATCAACGCCACCGCCGCCTCGCGCAGCTGCTGCCCGATGGCGGGATCGGGCTGCTTGTCGAAGCCAGCCGACTCCACGGTACTGCCGAACAGAACCCGACCGTCGCGGCGCGCAAGGGCATAGCGATCCCCCTTGAGCACGACATGTCCGATCAAGCCAGGCGCGGCCTCGAACAACAGCATCTGCCCCTTCACGGGCGCGATCGGCACCGGCGCCCCCAAAGGGGCCACCAGATCAGCGCTCCAGGCACCCGCCGCCACCACGACCGGCCCATCGGTGGACACCCGTCCTTCCCCGGTGTCGAGGGCGATGACCCGCCCGGCCGCCACGCGCAAGCCGTGAACCGTGCAATGTTCGCGGATGGTCACGCCGCGCGCGCGCAAGGCACCGGACAGCGCCTGAAGCAGCCGCGGATTGCGCACCTGGGCCGCCTGCGGCAAGCGCACGAGGGACCCCTCGGTGGGCGTGAGTGCGGGTTCCCACGCCGCCAGCTCACGCGGTGAACCGAACTCGACCGGCTGATTCCAGCGCTGGCTCCAGATCCGGGCAGCCCCTGCATCGCCATCCAGAACGAGCAGGCCGCTCCGCGTCCATTCCGGATCGATACCGGTTCGTTCGGCCAACCCGCTGGCCAGTTCGGGATAAGCGACCGCGGCGCGCCAAGCCAAGGCCTGCACCGCATCGGGATAGCGCCAGGGGTGCAATGGGCAAAGGATTCCACCGCCCGCCCACGAGGCTTCACGCCCCAAGGCCATGCGGTCCAGCAGTCGCACGGCCATCCCGGCCTCGCTCAGCGCCCAGGCCGTGGTCAAGCCCACGATTCCCGACCCGATCACTGTCACCGTTTCCACATCCGCCTCCCGGATCATCCACAGCCCCGCATTTGCCGCTCATCTGCTGTTTTAACCGCTCATCGCGCGGCGACTTCAGCTTGGCGGCTCGACGCCGTCAACCGCAACAGAAGAACGCAAAGACGAGATCCGGGAGATCTGTCCATGAACATGCCGCGCAACCGCGGCCTCAGCCTGATCGAACTCATGATCACCGTGGCCGTGATTGTAACCCTCGCCGTCGTGGGCGGGCCGCCGCTCGCCGACACGCTGCGCAACAACCGTCTCACTGCCCAGAGCAATGCGCTCAACGCCGGGCTCACCCGAGCCCGCGGCGAAGCGGTGGCACGGCGCAGCTGGGTCAGCCTGTGCAGCAGCGTCGACGGCAGTCTTTGCCGCACCAGCGCAGCGGCGCAGTGGGAAGGCGGCTGGATCCTGTTCGCCGACACCAACGGCAATGGCGCCCGCGCGGCGGCAGAACTGCTCCTGGCCAGCCATCCGGCCCTGCCCGGCGGCATGACCCTGCGGACCACCGGATTCACGAATGCGGGCTTCATCCGGTTTGACGCCCGCGGACTGCCGGCCTCGACCGGCACCTTCGTCCTGTGCGACGCGCGTGGCGCCACCCGCGCGCGCACCCTGGGCGTCAATACAATCGGCAAGGTGGTGCGCCCCGTGGATACCAATGCCAACCAGATCCCTCAGGTCCTGAGCGGAGGGGATGCCACATGTCCATGAACCGTTTGCGTCACGCGCCGGCGCGCGGCTTCACCCTGATCGAGGTGCTGATCGCCGTCGTACTGCTCTCCATTGGCCTGCTCGGCGTGGCGGGGATGCAGCTCAGTGGTCTGCGCTATCACCAGGGCGCCTACCTGCGCGCCCAGGCCACAGCCCTGCTGACCGACATGACCGACCGGATGCGCACCAATCCCCAGGGGATCGGTGATGGCCGCTACAGCGCCATCGACATCAACACCACGACCAGCGGCTGGCAATCCGGTCTCCCGGCCGATCCCGACTGTGCCGCGAATGCCTGCACCCCGGCCCAGCAGGCCAATCTGGACATTCGGCAGTGGGGCCTGGCGCTGGGCCAGCTCCCCCGCGCACGCGGCACGGTGACCCGCAATGGGCTGATCTTCAGCCTGGCCATTACCTGGCAGGATCTGGACACCAATACCGAAGCGCCGGCAAATCAGACTGCCGCGCTCAACGTGCTGATCAACGATCCATGAACACGCAGCCTGCCTTCCCCCGACGACGCATGGCCGGCTTCTCCCTGGTGGAGATCATGGTCGCCATTCTCGTGAGCCTGTTCCTGCTTACGGGCGTCCTGCAACTCTATCTGGGCAACCAGCAAACCAGCCGGCTGGGCAGCGGCGTGAGCGAGATCGAACAGACCGGCCGCTTTGCGCTCAATGAACTGAGCGGAAATCTGCGCATGGCGGCCTTTCAGGGCTGCGCCGACGCCAATCGCGTCGCCGCCAACGTGCTCGCCCGGAACGCCCCCACCACCACCCTCGCCACCAGCGCCATCCTGGGTTTCTCGGTCACCACGGGTGGCAGCTGGACCGGCGGCCGTATTCCCATCAACTGGGTCGGCGCCGTTCCCTTGGCCGGCAGCGATGTGCTGCAGATCCAGGGTGGCTCGCGCTCGGTCAGCAACCTCGCCAGCGCCATGAGCAGCGCCTCGGCCAATGTTCCGCTGGCCAGTAATCCCGACAATCTCACGGCGGGGGAAATGGCCATCATCGCCGATTGCACCGCGGCCGACCTGATTCGCATCACGTCGGTCACCGGCGGGCTCACGCTCGTCTATTCCATCGCAGACAATACCCAGACCACGCTCAGCAAGGCCTACACCAACACCACCGGCTTGAATGCGGCTCAGGCAATGCGGTTCAACAGCTGGGTCTATTTCGTGCGCGACAGCGGACGCGATGCCGCCGACGGCAGTGCCATCTTCTCGCTCTACCGACTCGACACCAGCCGCCAGAATCAGGCAGCCCAGGAGCTTGTGGAAGGCGTGGAACGGCTGCGCGTGCTGTATGGCGAACGCAGCGGCACCGATGCCATCCGCTACCGCGCGGCAGCGAACGTCACCGACTGGAGCCAGGTGGTCGCCGTCCGTGTCGCGCTGCTCGCCGCCTCGCGCGATCCGGTGCTCGAAGCCGCCGATACCGCCACGTACACCCTGCTCGATCAGAGCGTCGCCAAGGCCGGCACCTCCGGTGCCACCCTCACCTATCCAAACGACCAGCGGCTGCGGCGCGTGTTCACCGCGTCTGCCAACGTGCGCAACCGCCGCGACCTGTAGGGAGACCCCCATGACCACGACATCCACCTCGTCGATCCCCCACGGCCAGCGCGGCATGGTGCTCGTGGTCGCGCTCATCATGCTCGCCGTCATCACGCTGCTCGCGACCATGACCCTGGGAACCGCCACGACCGAACAGCGGATCGCCGCCACCGCCCAGTTCCAGACCATGAGCTTTCAGGGCGCCGAAAGTGCCATCGAGGGCGCCATGAGCGATGTGGGTCATCTTTCCGCTGCGCTGGCCAGTACCACACCGGTCAGCCGCACTCAGGCATTGGGCACCATTCCCGTCACCGCAAGCGCCAGCACCACCTATCTCGGCGATGCCTCGAACATTGCCGGCTATTCACTCGGTGCGCAAAGCCAGTTCGCCGCGTATCACTTTCTGATTCAAGGCACCGGCACCACCGGGAGCAGCGGTGTCAATCTCTCCGCCGTCACCGCCCAGGGCGTTTTTCGCATCGCCCCGGCGGCAGCGAGCAACAACTGAAACCGGAGGATCGGCCATGCATCTGCTCACCCTGGCTCCCCCTCGCTCGCGCTTCCCATGGCTGCGCAAACTCCTGGCGGCCCTGATCGCGATCGGCCTGTGGCTCGCCGCGCCCGTCCATGCGGACATCAGGGGCCCGATGGTGTTTCTGGAAGACGCGGTCGAAGCCAACCGGATCGAGATTCGGGTCGATGACAGCGGACGCGGCGATCTAACCGCCTTCCCGCCGCCCTGCGAGGGTCGAGGCTGCGCGCCGCGCACCTTCCGCGTCGATGGTCCGGTGGTGATCATCGTCAACGGCCGTCCCCGGCCCCGCATGCCGCTGCGCGCCCTGGATGGGCAGGCCGCCACTGTGATCTTCGACATCAAAAGCGAACGCGTGCTCCGCCTCGTGAAATAGCGCCGCCCGGTGCGGGAGAGTCTTCTCATGACAACCGACAAAAACAAACTCGCCAAACGCCTCACGGCCTTTCTGGGCGCCGGGCTGGCGGCGTTGCTCATCCATGCTCCGCTGGCGCTCGCCGACGACACCGAAGTCTATGTCACCACCAGTACCGAAGGCACCCAGCCCAATATCCTGTTCATCGTCGATACCTCCGGCAGCATGGGGACGACGGTCACCATCCCGGCGGTCTATGATCCGGCTACGACCTATAGTGGCGACTGCTCGTTCAGCCGCATCTACTGGACGACCGGCAGCACGCCGCCGTCGTGCTCCACCGACCAGTGGATCCCCACCAGCCAGAACTACTGCAAGGCCTCCCTCGCGCCGCTGGCAAGCGGCGGCCGCTTCTTCGACCATGCGGCGATATGGCGCAAGGACTGGGGCTTTTTCGGCGAGCGCGGCTGGACCTCGGCGCGCTGGCAGAGCCTGGAAGGCGGCGCCAACAGTCATCCTTTGGAATGCGAGGATGATTCGGGCAACCACGGCAGCGCCGATGGGGTGTGGTATGCCGACAAGGATGCGCGCAACAGCGATCCCAAGTGGAGCTCGAACGCCTCGAAGAAGTACAGCTATTCGACACCCTATAACTTCTGGTCGGCCAACTACCTGAACTGGTGGGCGTCCACGAACGGCAGCGGCACCATGACCGTGACTCGGCTGTGGATCGTGCAGGACGTCGCCAGGAAGCTGGTCGACCGGCTCAACGGTGTGAACATCGGGCTGATGCGCTTTGACGGCCATAGCAGCGGCGGCTACCAGGGCGGCCCGGTCACCCTGCCCATCGCGGATATCCGGGAAACCCGCGACCTGTTCAAGACCACCATCAGCGGCTACACCGCCTCGGGCAATACCCCGCTGGAGGAAACCTACTGGGAGGCCTATCTCTACTTCACCGGCCAGGCGGTGAAGTATGGCCTCACCTCCAGTCCGCCCAGCGTCGCTGCATCCAAGAACCCCAGCGACACCAGCAAATACAAGTCGCCCATCGCCGAGGCCTGCCAGAAGAACTACATCGTCTACCTGACCGACGGGGAACCGACGGAAGATACCGATGCCCATTCGCTGATCTACAACCTGCTCGGTGCCCGCCCCAAAGGCAACTGCAGCGCCTCGTCCAGCACCAACGGCATCTGCATCGACGAACTGGCCGGCTATATGCACGACTACCTCGATGCCTCGACGCTGCCCGGCATCCAGAACATCACCACCTATACGGTGGGCTTCTTCAGCGATCAGAGTCTGCTCGACGACATGGCGGTCAAGGGCGGTGGCAAATACTACACGGTGAGCGACTACGCGGGCCTGGAAGCCTCCCTGAGTGAAATCTTCATCGAGATCCTGCTGCGCGAAGGCCTCTTCACGGCGCCAGCCGTGTCCGTGAACGCCTTCAATCGCCTGAATCATCGTGACGAGATCTATTTCGCGCTGTTTGCCCCCCAGGACCGGGTGAGCTGGCCCGGGAACATCAAGCGCTACCGCTACAATGCGAGCTTTGACAACGGTACGGGCAACCCACCGGGGGCCATCGTCGACGTCAATGGCTTCTCGGCCATCGATCCCTCCAGCGGCAGCTTCCGTTCCGGGGCCAAGAGCTGGTGGAGCACGGTGCTCGACGGTGATGAGGTGGCCAAGGGCGGCGCCGCCAATCAACAGAGCCTGACCAATCGCAAGGTCTACACCTACACCGGCAGCGGCGCCCCGAGCAACGTCGATCTCACGACGACGGCCAACCGCCTGCACGAAGACAACCTCGCGGTGCTCACGCCGCTGCTGGCCATCCAGAACGGCAATATTGCAGCCACCGACCTGATCCAGTGGGCACGCGGCGTGGATCTGCTGGACCGGGACAACGACGGCATCACCAACGAGCCGCGCAAACAGATGGGGGATCCGTTGCATACCCGCCCCATTCTGATCACCTATGGCGGCACTGAAACCAGTCCGGACATCACCATCTATGGGACCACCAACGACGGCTTTCTCTACGCCATCAACCCGAGCGATGGCACCGAGCGCTTCGCGTTCATGCCCAAGGAGCTCCTGAGCAACATCGAGGAACTCTATGTCAATGAAGCCGGGACCAATCACATCTACGGACTGGACGGCCCGCTCGTCCAGCGGGTCAAGAACACCGGAGCCACGGCGCTTCAGACCAGCGAAGGCGACTTCGCCTGGCTGTATGTCGGCATGCGCCGCGGTGGTAAGAATTACTACGCGCTCGATGTCACGAACCGCGACACGCCGCGACTCAAATGGATGATCAAGGGCGGGACGAGCGGCAGCTTCGCAGAAATGGGCCAGAGCTGGTCGGCACCCGCCATCGGCCGCATGAACATCGGCGGCACGGTCAAGAACGTCATGATCTTCGCGGGCGGCTACGACCCCGCCCATGACACCAAGACCACACGCAGCAACGACGGCCAGGGGCGCGCCGTCTATATCGCCGACGCCGACACCGGCGCGCTGCTGTGGTCCGGCGGTACGGCCGATACCAGCCCCGAAACCTTCACCAAGACCTTTACCGACATGCGCTACGCCATCGCCTCGGATGTCAATGCGCTGGACATGAACGGCGATGGCCTCTTTGACCAGATCTACGTCGGTGATCTGGGCGGTCAGCTCTGGCGCTTCGATGTCACGAATGGGCAGAGCGGCTCGAACCTGGTGGCCGGCGGGGTGATCTTCGACGCCAATGGGGGCAACGCCGCCGGCAATCGCCGCTTCCATTACGCGCCCAGCATCGCTCTGGCCCGGCAGAATGGTGTCAATTATCTCGCGCTGGCGATCGGGACCGGGTGGCGGGAGCATCCGCTCGATACCGTGGTGGATGATCGCTTCTATGTGATCAAACAGGCCGCGGCCTTCGGGCCGCCTGCGGGCGGGAGCTACACCAAGCTCACGGAGGCAAGTCTCTCGGATGTGACCGCCAATCTGATCCAGCAGGGCACTGCAGCGGAGCAGACCGCCGCCGCGGCGAATCTCGCAGCGAAGCAGGGCTGGTTTATCCAGCTCGAAGAAGATGGCGAAAAAGCCCTGGCTCAGGCCGAAGTGTTCAACGAACAGATCGTCTTCTCCACCTTCACCCCGGCCGTGAGCACCACCACCTGCGGTGGCGCGGTGGGCGCGGGCAGCTCCTATCTGGTCGACCTGTACGACGGCCGCGCCGTCAAGAACCTCGATGCCACGGTCGATGATCCGGATCGGGACAAAGCCTGCAGCGAGGACAGCGTGAATTGCGTCAAGGCCGATCGCAAGCGCGGACTGAAGCGCGGCGGCATCCCGCCCGGCGCCGTCATCCTGTTCCCGGCCGGCGCCGATCCGGTGATCCTGATCGGTCCCGAGACGCCGTTCACGGCCGACTTCGGCCAGCTCACCCAACGCACCTTCTGGCGCGATGTGCCCAACTGACCTCACGGGAGACGGATCCATGACCGGCCAGTCCACCACCCCCACCGGCGTCAGCCGGGCGGGGGGTTTCACCCTCATCGAGCTATTGATCGCCGTGGTCGTGGTCACCTTGCTGCTGGCCATTGCGATTCCCAGCTATCGGGAGCAGACCCGCAAGGGCTACCGCAGCCTCGCGACCACCGCGCTCATGGACCGCGCGGCGCGGCTGGAGCGCTGCGCCGCGCTCGATCCGGTGAACGGCTTTCTCGCCGCCAATACAGCCTGCCCCACCTTTCCCAGCAGTGTGGTCGATGAAGGGGGCAGCGCGCTTTGGACGATCGCCATCTCCAATCGAGCCGCCATCACCTACACCTTGCAGGCCACCCCGGTAGGCGGCAGCCCGGCGGCCGGTGACACGACCTGCGCCACGATCCAGATCACCCACACCGGCGCCCGCACGGCGACCAACAGCGGCGGTGGCAACAGCACGACGCAGTGCTGGTAAGGACTTTGGGGATGCACGGAAACGGCCACGCACGGCGGATCAGGTCCTGGCGCGCCGAGCAGGGCCTGTCGCTGGTCGAATTGCTCATCGCCGCGGCAATGCTGAGCCTCTTGATGGCGTTGGCCGGACCCGCGCTGGCCGAGTGGCTGGGCAATCAGCGCTTGATTGCGCTCAACAATGCGCTGGCCGGTGATCTGCAGCGCGCCCGGGGGGAAGCCGCGCGGATGCGCCGCCCGGTGGTGCTGTGCACGCGCGGGGCCGATCTATCCTGCAGCGGCCAGACGGCCTGGGAAACCGGGTGGCTGGTCTTCGAGGATCCCAACGGAGACCGTGACTGTACCGATGCAGACAATGACGCGCGCTGCGATCTGGACGACGGGCGACTGCTGCGTGTGCAACCTGCCCTGCCCACCGGCGTGACGCTGCGCAAGACCGGCACACCGGCCGACCGGATGCGTTTTACCGTCACCGGCAGCGCCGCGTTCTTCAATCACCGCTATACGTTTTGCGATCATCGCGGCGAGTCGGTGGCGCGCGGACTGATTCTCGCCAATACCGGACGCATCCGTCTGGCTGGATCGACCGACACGCTGACCTGCCCCTAGCGCTGGCATCAAGCGCACGGTGTCGTTCCGTGCGATGGGCTCAAGACAATCGGATCGAATATCAGGCGACCGAAACGCCGCGCAACGCGCGCGGCAACGCAAACACCATGGTCTCGACCGGCCCGGGCAGCTCGCGCACCGTCCCGCCCGCCGCGCGCAACTGGTCGATGACCGCCCGTACCAGGGTTTCGGGCGCGGATGCCCCCGCCGTCAACCCGATCCTGGCGATACCCGCGAGCCATTCGGGGCGGATATCCTCGGGACCGTCGATGAGATAGGCCGGCCGGCCACACTGTTCGGCCAGTTCGCGCAGCCGATTGGAATTGGAGCTCGTCACCGATCCCACCACCAGCACCAGATCGACTTCGCGGGCAAGATCGCGCACGGCGTCCTGGCGGTTCTGGGTGGCGTAACAGATGTCGTCCCGGCGCGGTGCGGCCAATGCGGGAAAGCGCGCCATCAGCGCCTCGATCACGGCGCGGGTGTCATCCACCGACAGTGTGGTCTGGGTGACATAGGCCACGCGCTCGGGATCACGCACCCGGAGCGCCGCCACATCGGCCGCCGTCTCGACCAGATGGATCTTGCCGCCATGCGCGGGATCGAAACGGCCCAGCGTGCCTTCCACTTCCGGGTGCCCTGCATGGCCGATCAGGATCACATCGAAACCCTTGCGAGCGAGTGCCGCGACTTCCACGTGCACCTTGGTCACCAGCGGACAGGTAGCGTCGAAAACCTGCAGACCGCGGTTGCGGGCTTCATCGACCACGGCCCGGCTCACGCCATGGGCGGAAAAGATGACGGTCGCCCCGTCGGGTACTTCGCTGAGCTCATCGACGAACACCGCGCCGCGGGCGCGCAGCCGTTCGATCACGAAGCGGTTGTGCACCACTTCATGACGCACATAGATGGGCGCACCGAATGCATCGAGCGCCCGTTCGACGATATCGATGGCCCGCTCGACGCCGGCACAGAAGCCGCGCGGATTGGCCAGAATGATTTCCATAGTGCCCTCCCGGCGCCCGCGCCCGCCCCGCCTCTGCGATTCGGTTTCCGCGACGCCACGCCTGATCGATTCCCATCATGCCACGAGCCGGACACGAACCGCATGCCGAGTGCATCGGCCGATGGGCATCGTGCGCCCGAATATCCGCCCCGCAGCAACTAGACGAGCCGCGACGCCGCCCAGGCAACGCCCAGCACCACTGCTGCGCCAATCGCCAGAATGACATAGGCGCCCCGCACCATCCCGCGGATGTCGCGCTTGATGGCGTCCCGATCATTGACCCGGGGAAAGGGTTGCTCCGGCACAGGCATACCCAGAAATGCGCATAGCGGCGCCCAGCCGTCGGCCACGTTGAAGAGCAGTAGCCGATCGGCGGGGACTTCCGCCTTCACCGCCGCAATATGGCGGTGATACTCGGCGATCGCCGCCGAGCGATCGGGCATCCTCCCCTTGTGGAAACGCTGCCAGATGAGGGTGCGCGCCATCGGGCCGAACTTGCGTGCGAACGGCGTCATGGCTTCGAGCACCCGCCATTGCCACAGCCGTTCGGTGAAGTAGATGGTCTCCATGACGCTGTCATACCAGGCCTCGGCCCCGCCTGGATGCACCGTAAGCAACACCTTGGCGTCGGGATAGGCGTCCATCAACTCTCGCCACACGCAGGCCGCGGGATTATCGATCGCCGCCCGATACCCCGCGAACACTTGCGCCCAGTCGTGCGCCGTCCCCGGCGGCGACTTGGCCACTCGGCACCAGAAATCGACGTGGTGGGCGTTGTCGGGATTCCCGATCACCTCGCGCATGTGATAGCAGCGCAGGCCGAGGATGTTCAGGGCTTCCTTGGTGGAATCGGTCCCGGTGCGTCCATACCCCGCGCCGATCAGTTCCAGCGCCATGCATCCCCCTGTGTCCGACGAGCGTGCTTCATGCGCAGCAGGGATCATGCCCAATCACGCCACGCACGGCCATGGGCGCGGGATACCCCGCCATTTCAGACGCATGTCCGGCCGGGAACGCGGCATGGATGCGACACCCTGCCCCGCCCGGCGGAGGGGGCCTTCAGCTCGCGGCGCGGCGCCGATAGAGCGGCAAAGGTTCGTCTGCCCCGGGCTGATAGTGCACCGAGAAGGTCCGCAGCGCCGCAAGCGCGGCCGGCACGTCCTGATCGGCCCGCAAGGCCAGCACATCGAAGCCCGAGCGCTTCAGGAAGTGCGCCTGATCGATAAGCACCGCGCCCACCGCGCGGAGCTCGCCCCGGTATGCATAGCGCCCGCGGAGCAGACGCGCGGCGCTGTAGGGCCGACCTTCCCCTGGACCGGGAAAGTGCAGGGCAATACAGGCGAGATGCGGCAGATCGGCGGCGAGCGCGTCCACTGGCTCATCCGGCCCCAGCACCACGCCGACCGGCGCGGCGCGGGCCAGCAGCACCTCGCGGTCGGCCTGCCAGCGCGCATGGCTGACCAGCACCGGCCCTTCCGGCAATGCAGCGTCATCGGCAACCTGAATCCAGGCATCGTCCTCCAGCACGCGGCCCTCAACGTGCAACACGGTGCCGCTCATGCCGCCACCTCCAGCTCGGCGTAGACCCGCTCGCGGAATGGCTCGATACCCACGCGGCGACAGGTGTCGAGAAAGCGCTCACCTTCCTCGCGCAGGTCCAGATAGACCGCGAGCAGCCGGCCGATGACCTCGGCGACCTGCTCCTTGGGGACCGACGGGCCCAGCACTTTGCCGAGCGACGCACTGTTCTCGGAGCTGCCGCCGATCTGGATCTGGTACCACTCCTCGCCTTTCTTGTCGACGCCGAGGATGCCGATGTGGCCGACATGGTGATGTCCGCAGGCGTTCATGCAGCCCGACATGTTGAGCCGCAACTCGCCGAGGTCATAGAGGTAATCCAGATCCTCGAAACGCGACTGGATCTGATGCGCCACGTCGATCGAACCGGCGTTCGCCAGCGCGCAGAAATCGAGCCCCGGGCAGGCAATCATGTCCGTAAGCGTCCCGACGTTCGGATGCGCCAGATCGTGCGCGCTCAGCGTCTGCCACAGCGCCGGCAGATCGGCGAGGCGCACGTCGGCGAGCAGCAGGTTCTGGTGATGGGTCACGCGCAGTTCGCCGAAGCTGTAGCGCTCGGCAAGATCCGCGATGAGAATCATTTCCTCGGCCGTCGCATCGCCCGGCGCGCGGCCCGGCGATTTGAGGCTGATGTGCACAGCGCGGTAGCCCGGGATCTTGTGCGGCACCGTGTTGCGGGCATACCAGCGGGCGAAGGCCGGATCGGACTCGAGGGCCGGATCGAGGCGATCGGCTGCGGCTTCGGCCGCATAGGGCGGCGCCTCGAAATGGGCCGCGATGCGGGCGACTTCCTCGGGCGGCAGGCGCAAGGCGTCGCTGTCGCGGCGTGCCCATTCGGCCTCTACGGCCTCGGCGAAGGCCTCGCGCCCCCAGGACTTGACCAGGATCTTGATGCGCGCCTTGTGGATATTGTCGCGCCGGCCATGCTGGTTATAGACCCGCAGGATGGCTTCGAGATAGGTGAGCAAGTCGGCCTCGGGCAGGAATTCGCGAATCACCTCGCCGATCATCGGCGCCCGGCCCAGCCCACCGCCGACGTAGACCCGAAAACCTCGTTCACCAGCTGCGTTCTCGACGATCTGAAGCCCGATGTCGTGAATCTGCGCCGCCGTCCGGTCGCGCTGTGCGCCGGTCACCGCGATCTTGAACTTGCGCGGCAGATAGGAGAACTCGGGATGGAAGGTCGACCACTGGCGGATGATCTCGCAGTACGGACGTGGATCGACCAGCTCATCGGGAGAGATGCCGGCCAGCTGATCGGAGGTCACGTTGCGGATGCAGTTCCCGCTGGTCTGGATCGCATGCATCTGGACGCTGGCCAGATCGGCCAGGATGTCGGGTACGCGCTCCAGCGCCGGCCAGTTGTACTGGATGTTCTGGCGCGTGGTGAAATGCCCATAGTCGCGATCGTAGCTGCGCGCGATATGGGCCAGCATGCGCAACTGGCGCGCACCGAGCAGGCCGTAGGGAATGGCGACGCGCAGCATGGGCGCATGGCGCTGAATATAGAGGCCGTTGCGCAGCCGCAGCGGGCGGAACTCTTCCTCGCTGAGCTGCCCGGCGAGAAAACGGCGGGTCTGGTCGCGAAACTGCGTGACGCGTTCATCGACCAGGGTCTGATCATGGGTATCGTAACGGTACATGGCTGCGATTCCTGCCTTGCCATTGCGCGCCGGCGGCCACCGGCGATGGAATCGCTAGTTTAAAGGACATTTCATATGCATAAAAAGGAATTGATCTCTATATCAAAATAGACAAATCAATATATAGGCAGATCGCCGACCGCTTGATTCAGATACGCGTTGCGCTCTTCATGCGTCGCCAGCTGGGCGCAGCGATCCACCAGATTGCGGTTCAGGTGAGGCGCGAACATCTGCATGAAGTCGTACATGTACTGACGCAGGATCAGGCCGCGCTTGAATCCGATCCGGGTCGTGCTGGGCCGGAACAGATGGCGGGCATCAAGCGCGACCAGATCGACGTCAGTCTTGGGGTCGTAGGCCATGCGGGCCACAATGCCCACGCCCAGACCCAGCCGCACATAGGTCTTGATCACGTCCGCATCCACCGCCGTGAGCACCACCTGGGGCTGCAGACCCGCATCCGCAAAGGCCCGGTCCAGCAAGGAGCGGCCGGTGAATCCGAAGACGTAGGTGACCAGCGGATAACGGGCGATGGCGTCCAGGGTAAGCGGATCTTCGCGGGTCAGCGGATGATCTGGTGGGGTCAGCACGCATCGGTTCCAGTGATAGCACGGCATCATCACCAGTTCCTCGAAGTGCTCCATGGCTTCGGTGGCGATGGCGAAGTCGACCTCGCCCTTGGCGGCAGCCTCGGCAATCTGCAACGGGGTGCCCTGATGAATATGCAAGGCGACGTCGGGATAGCGCTGGCGAAACTGTGGGATCACGGCGGGGAGCGCATAGCGAGCCTGGGTGTGGGTGGTGGCCAGGCGCAGGCTGCCCCGGGCCGGATCACGATACTCCCGCGCGATACGCTCGATATTCTCCACATCCTGCAGAATGTCCCCGGCAATGGCGAGAATCGCCGTGCCCGCCGGCGTCAGGCGCGTGAGATGCTTGCCGTTGCGCTCGAAGATCAAGACCCCGAGTTCGTCTTCCAGCAAGCGGATCTGTTTGCTGACACCGGGCTGCGAGGTGAACAGGGCTTCGGCCGCAGCCGTTACATTGAGGCCCCGGTTGGCCACTTCCCGGATATAGTGCAACTGTCGCAGTTTCACGCTCAACACTCGCCGTTATGCAGAAGATCACCTCATAAGGTAGTATAAAAGATCGGTTTGTTCTATCCGAGAGTGGCAGACATGGGGTTCTATCCGGTCTTTCTGAAACTGGACGCCGAGCCTTGCACTGTTGTGGGCGGCGGTGCGGTGGCTGCCCGCAAGGTCGACGGCCTCCTCAAGGCAGGCGCCTGCGTGACGGTCATCGCTCCCCAGCTAAACCCGACCCTCCTCGCGCTCGAGGCACAAGGCCGCATTCGCTGGGCGGTAGGCGACTACTCCGGACAACGCCTGGGCACGCCCAGCCTGGTCATCGCCGCGACGGATGACGAAGCGGTCAACCGCACCGTCCACGACGATTGCCGAGCCCGCAACATCCCGGTGAACGTCGCCGATGCGCCGCATCTATGTACCTTCATCCTGCCCGCGGTCGTAGATCGCTCCCCGGTCCAGATTGCCATCTCCAGCGCCGGTACCTCACCCATTCTCGCCCGCCGCATCAAGGCGCACCTCGAGGCTTGGCTACCCGCTCGCTACGGCGCCTTGGGGCGGTTTGCAGAGCGCTGGCGGGCACAGGTGCGCGAACGGGTGACCGATCCCGCCGACCGACGGCGCTGGTGGGAAGACACGCTCGATAGCCCCATCGCCGAGCGCGTTCTGGACGGTCGGGAAACAGAGGCTGATGCCTTGATGGATGCGGCGCTCTCTGGCGAGCAACCACACCGCGGTGAGGTCTACCTGGTCGGCGCCGGCCCGGGTGATCCAGACCTTTTGACCTTCCGCGCCCTGCGGCTGATGCAACAGGCTGACGTCGTGCTCTACGACCGGCTGGTGACGCCGGAAATCCTCGAGCTGGTACGCAAGGAAGCCGAGCGCATCTACGTCGGTAAGGCGCGCAGCCATCACGTCGTCCCGCAGGCCCAGATCAACGCGCAGCTGGTCGCCCTGGCTCGAGAAGGCAAGCGCGTGCTGCGACTCAAAGGCGGCGACCCATTCATTTTCGGCCGGGGCGGCGAGGAGATCGATCAGCTCGCGGCCCAGGGCATCCCGTTCCAGGTCGTACCGGGCATTACCGCTGCCGCCGGATGCGCATCCTATGCCGGCATTCCCCTGACGCATCGCGACCATGCGCACAGCTGCGTCTTCTTGACCGGCCATCCAAAAGACGCCGCGCTCGGCGTGGATTGGAACACGCTGACCCAACCGATGCAGACGCTGGCGATTTATATGGGCTTGCAGGGACTGGAATCAATCTGTGCGTCACTGATCGCGCACGGGCTCCCGCCGCATCATCCCGCAGCGGTGATCCAGCAGGGCAGCACCCCGGCGCAACGGGTCGTGGTGAGCGACCTGGCGCATCTGGCCGAGGCGGTGCGCGCCGCCGCCCTCAAGGCGCCCACGCTGGTCATCGTCGGCGAAGTGGTCCGATTGCGCGAAAAACTGCGCTGGTACGGGCTGGAGAACCAGTCGGAAAATGCCTTCACCGCGCCCGGAACCCGTGCATGAAAAAGGCTTCCCGGGCCGCGGCCCGGGAAGCCTCCAGTTGAAGCCAGTGAGGCCTAGTCGTCGCTACCCGCAAAGCCCAGCAGTTGCAGCAGGCTCAGGAACAGGTTGTAGATGGCGACGTACAGGGTCACCGTGGCCATGATGTAATTGGTCTCATGCCCGTGTACCAGATTGCTGGTTTCATACAGAATGAGCCCCGACATCAGCAGGACGAACATCGCCGAGACGCCCAGTGACAATGCGGGAAGCTGGAAAAAGATCGCACCCAGGCCCGCCAGGAACGCGACCAGGATGCCCGCCGTCAGAAAGCCGCCCATGAAGCTGAAGTCGCGCCGCGAGCTGAGCGCATAGCCCGACAGGCCCAGGAATACGGCGCCCGTGCCGCCCATGGCCATCATGACGACCTGGCTGCCATTCGGAAGCATGGTCAGATACGCCTGCAGGATCGGGCCCAGGGTCAGCCCCATAAAACCCGTGAGACCGAAGACGGCGGCCAGCCCCCACGCGCTGTTGCGCAAGCGGGTCACCAGAAAGAGCAGCCCGAAATAGCCAACCAGGGTAATCAGCACGCCGGGATGCGGCAGGTTGAGCATCATCGATAGCCCAGCCGTTCCCGCGCTGAACAACAGCGTCATGGCGAGCAGGGTATAGGTGTTACGAATCAGCTTGTTATCAGCGACACGAACCGAAGTGTCGTGGACAACATGGGGTCGAGGCGTGGACATGGATTGCATCCCTCGTCGATGAAAGCAAATGGAAACCGTCTTCAGTCTAAAAGACTCAAGACCAATAGAGAAGTTCCTGTCAAGGTAGCGGTCAACCAGAGCATTTCAGTATCCTTGGCGCTGCCTGAGTTTCGCGCTCACGGTGGGTTGGCAGAGCGGTTGAATGCACTGGTCTTGAAAACCAGCAAGGGCGCAAGTCCTTCCAGGGTTCGAATCCCTGACCCACCGCCAACACGGTCCCATCCCGATGATCCGTGGAGCGCTCATCCATCGTCTGACTCAACCTTCGGATGGTCCATGGAGCCACAGCCGCTACCTCAAGGCATTACCGCCCCGCCAAATGGGGATCCCGCGGGACATTTCGCGGCCCTGGATCTGGGTTCGAACAGCTTTCACCTCATTCTCGCCCGCCGTCTGGGCCAACATATCCAGGTCATCGACCGGCTGCGGGAAATGGTGCGTCTCGGAACCGGGCTACGGGCCGACGGAACCATCACGCCCGAGGCCCAGCAGCGGGCGCTGGAGACACTGCGCCGATTCGGCGACCGCCTGCGTGACATCCCGCCGCAGCACATCCGCGCCGTCGGCACCTACACGTTGCGCCGCGGTTTCCGTGCCGTCGACTTCCTCGAACAGGCCGGGCAGGTGCTCGGCCATCCGATCGAAGTCATTTCTGGTCAGGAAGAGGCGCGCCTGATCTACCGGGGAGTGAGCTTCACCCTGGGCCCCCCGGCGAACCGGCGACTGGTCTTCGACATCGGCGGGGGCAGCAGCGAAATCGTACTGGGAGACGGCATTCACCCCATCTGCATGGAAAGCCTGCATATGGGCTGCATCACCTACAGCCAGCGATTCTTCCGCGACGGGCGCATCACGGCCAAGCGCTGGCAGGCAGCCGAAACCGCCGCACGCCTCGAGTTCCAGCCGGTCGCCGCGAACTTCCGCGCTGCCGGGTGGCATGAAGCCATCGGCACCTCCGGCTCGATCCGAGCGGTCGCGGCGATGGTGCAGACGCTGCGCAACACACCGGACATCGATGCGGCCGGCCTTGCGGATCTACGCGATCGCCTGATCCGCGCGGGTCGAGTGGACCGGCTCAACCTGCCGGATCTGGCGGCGGAACGTCAGCAGGTGTTTGCCGGCGGCGCCGTCATTCTGAGCGCGGCGTTCGCGGCGCTGGGAATCGAGCGCATGCTTCCCTGCGACGGCGCCTTGCGCGAAGGCCTGCTTGACGAACTGGCCGCGGGACGCCGGGGACGCCAGGATGTCTGCAACCATACGGCCGAGGCTCTCTCGCAGCTCTACCATGCCGACCGCGGCCAGGCCAGCCGTGTCTGCACCACCGCGCTGGGCTTCCTGGACCAACTGCGTGAACAATGGGCGCTCGGGCAAACCCCAGACATCGACGCCTTGCGCTGGGCTGCCATGCTGCATGAAATCGGTCTGGCGATATCCCACAGCGGTTATCACAAGCATGGCCATTATCTATTGGCCAACGGCGATCTGGCCGGCTTTTCCCGCAACACACAGACGCTGGTCAGCCTGCTGGTCCGCTTTCATCGGCGCAAGATCATCCGCCGCGAATTCAATGTTCTGCCCCCCGAGCAGCGGCTGACGGCGCTGCGTCTGACCATCGTGTTGCGGCTCGCGGTGCTGCTCCATCGCGCCCGCGGTTCCGAGCCCGCCCCGCCGATCCAGCTGACTGCCACGACCGATGGCCTGCACATGGACTTTCCCAAGAAAGGCCTGACGCTGCGCCCACTCATGCACGCTGATCTGCTGGAAGAACAAGCCCTGCTGGAGCGAGCCGGATTCGCGCTTTCGTTTGGCGAAACCGACTAGACGCCCGGGTTCCCCTCAACCGATTCCGATCGTGCCCTCGCTGGCCAGGGCTTTGAGCAAAGCCCCCTGGGCGCTGAACGGCGCCTCATCACCGACATCGGCGCGGATGTAAGTTCCATCGTCCTGCAATAGCCAACTTTGCATGTTGTCCCGCAGGTAATAGTCCAATGCCTCTTCGATCACGCGCTGGCGCAACGCCGGATCCAGCACCGGGAAGGCGACTTCGATACGCCGATGCAGATTGCGCTCCATCAGATCGGCGCTGGCGCAATACACCTCAGGTTTCCCGCCGTTCTCGAAGTAATAGACGCGCGGATGCTCCAGAAAACGACCCACAATGGAGCGCACACGGATCGTTTCGGACACGCCCGGCACCCCAGGACGCAGGCAGCACATGCCGCGCACGATCAGATCGATCGGTACGCCCGCCTGGGAGGCTTCGTAGAGCGCCTGAATCACTTCGCGATCCGTCACGCCGTTGACCTTGAAACGAATCGCCGCCGGGCGCCCGGCGCGGTGATGATCGATCTCGCGGTGGATGCGCTCGAGCAGCCCGGAAACCAGCGAGAATGGCGATTGCAACAGCCGTTGCAAGCGCGGGACGCGGCCCAGGCTGGTCAGCTGCAGGAAGACGTGATTGACGTCCTCGGCGATCTTGGGATTGCAGGTCAACAGGCCGAAGTCCGTGTACTGCCTTGCCGTACGGGCATGGTAGTTCCCCGTACCCAAGTGCATATAGTGGCGCAGCTGCCGCCCTTCCCGGCGCACGACCCAAGTGAGCTTGGCGTGGGTCTTGTAGCCCACCACACCGTACACCACATGCGCGCCCGCCTCCTGCAGACGGGTCGCCAGACTGATGTTGGCCTCCTCGTCGAAGCGTGCACGCAGCTCGACCACCACCGTCACTTCCTTGCCTCGAATGGCCGCCTGACGCAGCAGGTCGACGATGGCCGAATCGGCACCGGTTCGGTACAAGGTCATGCGGATCGCCAGCACCTGGGGATCCTGGCTTGCCTGACGCAGAAACTCGACCACCGGCATGAAGGACTGAAACGGCTGGTGCAGCAGCACATCGCCCTTGCGGATCACTTCGAACAGATTGCCCATGGCACTGCCCGAAGCCCCGACGAGTTCGCGCGGCAATCCCGGCGTGAACGGGGGATATTTCAGCTCAGGTCGTTCCACCTGATCGATCATGGCCATCAGGCGGCTCAGATTGACCGGCCCATCCACCGAATAGACATCCGAGTGTTCCAGTTCGAATTGCTTGAGCAGCAACTCGACCATTTCCGTCGGGCACTCCCGTGCCACCTCCAGCCGTACTTCATCGCCATAGCGGCGTGAAGAGAGCTCGCCCTCCATGGCCCGCAGCAGGTCGTCGACCTCTTCCTCGTCCACGAACATCTCGCTGTTGCGCGTCAGCCGGAATGGATAGAAACCCTTCACCTGCATGCCGGGAAAGAGGTCCTCGGCGTGGGTACGGATAATCTCGGAGAGCAGGACGAAACAATGCCCTTTGGGCGCCACCTCCTGCGGCATCGCAATCACACGCGGCAAGATCCGCGGCGCCTGCAGCACCGCCAGCGCGCTGTTGCGACCGAAGGCATCCTTGCCTTCCAGCGAAAGAATGAAATTGAGGCTCTTGTTCAGAATCCGGGGAAACGGGTGGGCTGGATCCAGGCCGATAGGGCTGAGCAGCGGCGAAACCTCTTCCTCGAAATGGCGCCGCACCCACGCGCGTTGTGCCTTGGTCCAGCGCTTCGGAGCAATCAAGTGAATCTGCTCATGGGCCAGGGCGGGCAGCAATTCCTCGTTCAGGACTCGGTATTGCTCCACGACCAGTTCATGCGCCCTGGCCGTGATCAGCCGGAGCGTTTCAGCGGGGGAGCGGTTGTCGACATCGACCTGCCAGGCACCGTACGCCTGCAGTTCCTTGAGACCCGCCACGCGGGTTTCGAAGAATTCGTCGAGGTTGGAGCTGGTGATGCACAGAAACTTGAGCCGCTCCAGCAGGGGCACGCCGGGATCGCGCGCTTGCGCCAGGACCCGCTCGTTGAATGCGAGCAGGCTGATATGGCGATTGAGATACAGGTCCGCCCGGGTCAGATCGGTCGGCTCGGATGGCGCTTCAGCTTCCTCGACGGAGGTAACGGGCTCGATCGTTGACATTGCGAATCCATTGTGAAGTAAAAGAAAGTAATCAACCGACCTTAACACACGCAGGCGACGGCTTTGCAATCACGGCCTCGCCGATATCGTGGCACCGAATCGCAACCGGAACGGCATGCGATTTGCGCCGATAACCCAGGCCAAAAGGGTGCCCACCGACCGGCGGCCTCACGCCCAGGCGCGATCGTGCCCAGACGGCGCTGCCCCTCGGCTTCGACGGCTGGAACATCACGCCCCGGTGCTCGCCAATGGTCCAGACCCAAGACCCAGCCGGAGGGCGACCGACAGGTCGATCGGCGTGATGCGGATGGCGCCGGCCGCGCCGGACCGAGCGATCCGGCATCCAGGCCAACGACCAGACGGTGCGCCTCACCTTTGAGTGTCGACCCGAACACCGTAAGGGCGGCGCGTCACCGCGCGCACGTGCCGGCAGCCCGGAATTGCATGCGCCATGCGCCGCGCTCGCAGCCGGCCACCCCTCCGGATGTTCATCAAATCACGCGCGACTCGATTCTGAAGCACGCACATGATAAGAATCGTTCATCCTGAATCCGTTAGGTCGCAACCATGTTTCGTGTTCTTGTTTTCAGTGCCCGCCCCTATGATCGCCAGTTCCTGGAGGCTGCCAATCGCCAGCCAAGCTACCGCCTGCATTTCCTGGAAACCACGCTGCGGACCGATACCGCCGCGCTGGCCGCGGGATATCCGGCGGTGTGCTGTTTCGTCGATGATGAACTCAACGCCCCGGTGCTGGGCGCGCTGTATGAGGGCGGCACCCGCCTCGTTCTGCTGCGCGCGACCGGCTTCAACAATGTTGACCTGCAAGCCGCGCACCGGCTGGGGATCACGGTGATGCGGGTGAGCCACTACTCGCCCGAGGCCGTGGCTGAATTCGCCGTGGGCCTGCTGCTCACCCTGAACCGCCGTATCCACCGGGCCTACAACCGGGTCCGGGAAGGGAATTTCCTGCTCGACAATCTGCTCGGCATGGATCTGCATGGCAAGACGGTCGGCGTGGTCGGGACCGGACAGATCGGACGGGCGTTCGCGCGGATCATGGCCGGCTTCGGTTGCCGTCTGCTGGCCCACGACCCCATTGCCGACCCGGAGTGTGCGGCTCTGGGCGTGCGGTACACCGATCTGACCAACCTCCTGCAGAACGCCGATGTGATCAGCCTGCATACCCCGCTCACACCGCAAACCCACCATCTGATCAATGCCCACACCCTGGCCCAGATGAAACCCGGTGCACTCCTTATCAATACCAGCCGCGGCGCCCTGATCGACACCAGCGCACTCATCGAGGCGCTCAAGCAGCGCCGCATCGGCGCAGTCGCTCTGGATGTCTATGAGGAAGAATCACACCTTTTCTTCCAGAATCTGTCCGAGCAGATCATTGCCGATGATGTGTTTGCCCGCCTGTTATCCTTCCCCAATGTGCTGGTAACCGGCCACCAGGCGTTCTTCACCCAGGAAGCGCTCACCGCCATTGCCGATACCACCATCGCCAACATCGGCGATTTTCTGGCGGAGCGCGACAGCCCCAACCGGCTCGATCCCCAACAGCACCTCCAGGTCAGCCAATCCGCGGCGACCGAGTAACGTTTCCTTGCGGCCGCCCAGCCGGTAGCATGCCCCCACGACGGCCGATACCGGCACGGCGATGGAGACCCGCATGCGACTGACCTTCCTGGGCGGCACGGAAACCGTGACCGGCTCGAAATATCTCCTGGAAAGCGGCAAGCATCGACTGCTGGTGGATTGCGGGTTATTCCAGGGGGTCAAGTCGCTGCGCCGGCGCAACTGGGAATCGCTGTCCGCGACGCTCGGTGGCCTCGATGCCATCGTTCTGACCCATGCTCATCTCGATCACAGCGGCTATCTGCCCCTGCTGCACCGCCAGGGATACCGGGGTCCGATTCATTGTTCGGCGGCCACCGCCGCGTTGTGTGGCATTCTGCTCCCCGATGCGGGCTATCTGCAGGAAGAAGAGGCCCGTCTGGCCAACCGCCTCGGCTACAGCCGCCATCACCCGGCCGAACCCCTGTTCACCCGGGCCGATGCGATGAACTGTCTGGAGCGGTTCAAGCCGCTTGCAACAGGGAAGACCCATCGCATCGGACCGTTCGAAGTCCGTCTGACTCCCGTCGGCCACCTGCTTGGCGCCTGCGCGGTGCGCGTCACCTGTGATGGCCACACCGTGACGTTCAGCGGCGATGTGGGCCGGCCGGACGATCCTCTGATGGCGCCGCCGGAGGTGCTCGAACCCACCGACGATCTGGTGGTGGAATCGACCTACGGGGATCGACGTCATCCCGATGAAGATCCGCAGCAGGCCCTCGCCGCAGTGGTCGATGACGTCGCCCGGGCCGGAGGCGTGCTGCTGATTCCCGCGTTTGCAGTGGGCCGGGCACAGGCTCTCCTGCACCTGCTCCACGAACTGCGCCGGACCAAAGCCATCCCGGCGCTGCCGATCTATGTCGACAGTCCCATGGCAACCCGGGCCACGGCCGTGTTCCAGGCCTATCCCGAGACCCATCGCCTGGATGCGGCCCAGACCCGCGCCCTCGGCGAGATCGCGACGTTCGTGGAAGGGCCCGAAGAATCGATGGCGCTCGCCGGAAAGGTCGGCCCGATGATCATTCTGTCGGCCAGCGGCATGGCGACCGGCGGACGGGTGCTGCATCACCTCAAGGTGTTTGCGCGCGAAACGTGCAACACGCTGCTCTTCACCGGCTTCCAGGCACCCGGTACCCGTGGCGATGCCATCGTGAACGGCGCAGACGCGGTGAAGATCCACGGTCACATGGTTCCCATCCGCGCCAAGGTCCGGCAACTGCACTGCCTCTCGGCGCACGCCGATCATGTTCAGATGACCGATTGGCTTGGCAGAATGTCCAAACCACCCACGCGGGTGTTCGTGACCCACGGCGAAACCCATGCCCGCGCGGCGATGGCCGCGCACATCGAGGAGTCGCTCGGCTGGCCGGTGCTGCGTCCGGCCGAAGGGGATCGCTACCGACTGCCGGATGACTGAGGCGCCTCAGCGCTTGCGGCGCTCGTCCTGCTGGCGGAAAAACGCATCCCAGCTGCTTTCCAGCCCGCTATCGTCCTCTTCGAAATCCTCGTCCGAACCGTCCTCGGTATCGGCCGAACGCATGTCAAACAGGATGAGCACGCCCAGCAGCAAAATGATCATCACGGTCACCGGCAACCATGCCTGCATGGTGCGTTCCCTCGCTTAGTTCTCAAGACGGCCGTGGGCTCAAGTCGACCGCGAGGCAACCCCTTGGCTCGCTCCGCGTCCAATGTATGATAGCCGAACCTGGTCCTGCCACTGCCGTGAACCATGCCATGCCGGTCGAAAACGACATCATCCCCCGCGTAACCCCCGGTTCATTTCGCCGCCCGCAAGCGCGCACCCCCCGTGCGCGATGGCGTTATTCGATCCTCCTGATCGTCCTCGCCCTTTCGGTGGCCGGCTGTACACGCAACGCGAAAAAGGATGACCCCAGCGGCTTGACCGTCGAAGGCGTCAACCTGGAAGTGCGGATGTCATCGAACGTCTTCATTCCACCGGTCGCCCCGCCCGTCCCAGAGACGCAGCGGCGCGTCTACGTGGTCGGGACCAACACCTCCACGATCCAGTCCGCCAATGACCGGCTGCATCCGCTGCTGTTGCAGCGCCTGGCCGAGCGTGGCTACCGCTTGACCAACAACCCCGCCGACGCGCATTACATGCTGCTCTACAACGTGTTGTACGTCGGCAAGGAAGTACGTGACCTGTCCACCGTTACCGCGCTGGCCACCGGCGTCGGCGGGGCCGCGGTCGCCGCTACGGTCGGACGGCGCAACGAGGTGATCCAGAACGCCGGGATCGGCGGCTTGGTCGGAACGGTCACCGGCGCCGTGACCGGGCATTACTTCGAGACCAACACCTATGAGCTGGTCGTCGATCTGCAGATCCGGGAGCGCCAGCCCGCGGTTCCGCCGCCGTTGCCACCCGCCGAGGCCTATCGGCTTGCCGCCGATCGCGCCTTCCGGGACCTCAACACGGTACTGGGCCTGAGCGAAACCCACATCGAATCGGCACCGCTCATCGACCGGCACACCCCCGCCTCACCCGACAGTTGGGATCTGTACAACAGTCAGGTGGTGGGATTCGCGAGCAAGCTGCGGCTCACCTTCAAGGAAGCCGAGCCGCTGCTGTTTCAGGCGATGGCCCGGGAAATCAGCGGTATCTTCTGGGATCTGAACCGTCTGCCCGGAAGCGCGGCGCCCACGACCCCGGGGCGCAGTTGATGACCTAGCGCCAGTTGTGGCTGCGCACCAGTTCCAGGGCGCGGCCCTGAGCACGAATGAGTTGTTCGGTACTCAACAGCCGTGCCAGGGCATCGCGTAGCCGAACCACTTCGAGACGCCCGTCGCCGGTATAGCGTGAAGCGGCGACATCCACCCAGATATAGGCCTGCTCGAAGTTCTGTGGCACCCCCAATCCGCGATAGTAGAGTTGACCCAGCAGCAGCTGCGCGCGGACGTCGCCCAATTCAGCTGCTCGGGATAGCCATGTGAACGCTTCACCAAAGCTTTTCGGCACTCCATCGCCCGCCACGTAGGCGATGCCCAGCGCAGTCTGAGCCCGCACCTCCCCCTGCAATGCGGCTTTGGTGTACCAACGCGCGGCGGCCACCTTGTCCACCGGCACGCCCTCACCCCGAGCCAGTGTCTGGGCCAGTTCAAAGGCCGCCTCGCGGTGATCCGCCTCAGCGGCACGGCGCCACCACTGGATCGCCAGCGCGGGATCACGCGCCACGCCGACCCCCTGGAACAAGGCCTGGCCGAGTCGGAACTGTGCCTCCGTGTCCCCCTGCTCGGCAGCCTGAGTGAACCAGCGCACGGCTTGCGCCGGGTCGCGGGCCACCCCCTCGCCTTGCCAATACGCATCGCCCAAGGCGGATTGCGCCAGCGGGTGGCCTTGTTCAGCAGCCCGGGTGAACCATTGCACCGCGCGTGCCGCATCGCGCGCCACGCCCTGCCCCGTGTCATACGCCAGCGCCAATCGCAATTGCCCCACCGGCTCGCCCTGTTCGGCCGCCTGCGTGAACCACTGGACCGCTCGGATCGGGTCGCGGGCCAGGCCAACCCCGGAAAGATAAGCCTCCCCCAATCGAACCTGCGCTGTTGCCAAACCCTGGTCTGCCGCCTGGCGATACCACTGCACGGCGCGCGCTTCATCCCGCACGGTGCCGCGCCCGGCCAGCATCGCATCGCCCAGTTGCAGCTGGGCCTGCGTGCTGCCCTGCTCTGCGGCAGCCCGATACCAACGCACCGCCTCCTCCCAGCGGTTCTCGCCGGCCAGACGCTCGGCCAGCGCAAGCTGTGCCTGGATCTCGCCCGCTTCAGCCTGCTGGGCGAGATCCGTGGCAGCCGCACTCGCCGCGGGCAAAGACGCCCCGGCAGCGGGGGCCGACGCGTCGGCCAGCGCCAGACCGTTTGCCGACGACCACATCAAAACCACACTCAAGAAGCCAAATCGAGACCGGGTCATGGGTCATGCCTGTGAATGGGAACACGTTCGAGTCAAGAGGAAATTCAGGCCGGAGAATGCCCGAGCGACACCTGTGCCATCAGCGCAGAGCATACCAAAGTCCCCGCTTGTCGAGGCCATCCGCGCACTGCTCAACCCGATCGGCCTGCGCGCTGCCGATCGGGCCTTCGTCAGTCCTCGGCACCGTTGGAGCGGCGCCATGGCCGGCGCGGCCGGGGCGCAGGCGGTTGCGCCTGTGGCTCAGGGAGATGGACGCGAGGGGCTCGGAATACCGGTGGTGGTGGCACAGAAAGCGGTTGCACACGGGGCGGCGCCGGTGGCTCGGCGGGACCGGTACGCCGGTCCGATGGAAAAGGCGCGGGCCGAACCGGCCGGACATCCACGGGACGCGCCTGCGAAGACCGATCCGGCCGTGGAACCCAGCGATTCTTTGGGGAGAGCCAGGTAGGGCCCGTCAGCAGCCGTTCCTGATAGCGACGCAATCCATTCCGCCGGGGCGGCTCCGGCTCGATCTCGTCCCGGTCGACATCGACCCAGTACACCGGAGGCCCCCACCAACCGGGATAGCCCCAATAACCGAACCCACCGAATCGGTCGTAACCCCATCCATACGGCGTGTACGGGTATCGCCAGGGATCATACGGATCCATCCAACCGCCCCGGCCGTACACATCGTCGGGATAATCATCGAGGTCCGGCGTCTGACCGAGCCCCGCACATCCACTGAGAATCATGCACACGGCCAGCGCCATTGCGCTCATGGGCCTGCCAGTCGCCATTGTGTTATCCAGCCTGCGTCCGGTGAAGGAGAAATCAGCATTGTACGACGCGCTCGAAAGCAGCAATGGTTGGACGTGACGACCGCCCCAAGGTTCTGCGTGGGAATCGCTGGTCCGTCATCCGGGGCGGTACTGCGCGCACAATCTTCTGGCTTGGCTATACTGCCACCCCGCCTGCCATCACAAGGACATCGACCGTGAACGAACGCGCGGAACTCATCCTCGGCGGCGTGCGTTCGGGCAAGAGCGCCTACGCCGAGGCGCAGGCCCGGGCCAGCGGGCTGGCGGTGCATGTCATTGCCACGGCCGCGGCGGGAGATACGGAAATGGCGGCCCGCATCGCGGCGCATCGCGCACGCCGGCCAGGCCATTGGGTCACCCATGAAGCCGAGTCGGCACTGGCCGCCACGCTGGCAGCGGTAGCGGCGCCGGATCGCTGCCTGCTGGTCGACTGTCTGGGCCTGTGGGTCTCCAATCTCCTGCATGCGGGCGAAGCGGCCTTCACCGCCGAGCGCGCGGCGCTGCTCGAACAGCTGCCGACACTGCCTGGCCGCATCCTGCTGGTGAGCAACGAGGTGGGCTGGGGCCTGGTTCCGATGAACGCCTTGGCGCGCCGCTTCGCGGACGAGCTGGGTTGGCTGAACCAGGCGGTGGCAGCGCGCTGCGGGCGCGTGGCGCTCCTGGCCGCAGGCTTGCCGCTGATACTGAAGGATACGCCGTGAAGCTGCCCTGGTGGACGCTCGCGCCACTCCCCCCGGATGCCGCAGCAGGGGAAGCGGCAACAGCCCGCTGGAACAGCCTGACGAAACCGCCCGGCTCGCTCGGCCGGCTGGAGCGCGCGGTGACACGCCTGGCGGCGCAGCAGGGGCGGATCACCCCCACCCTGGCGCGGGTGCATATCGTCGTTTTCGCAGGCGACCACGGGGTTGTGCAGCGCGGGGTTTCGGCCTATCCGCAAGTGGTCACCAGCCAGATGCTTGCCAACTTCGCGGGCGGCGGCGCGGCCATCGCCGTTCTGGCGCGGCAGCTCGGCGCCGAACTGACCATCGTCGATGTGGGCAGTGTCCATGCGGCGCATCCGCTGCCCGGCGTGCTCGACCGGCGCGTCGCCCATGGGACAGCCGATTTCACCCAGGCCCCAGCCATGACCGCGGCGCAGACCGAGGCCGCGCTGGCCGTCGGCGCGGCGTGCGTGGCGGCGGTACGGGCGGCCGAGGCGGAACTGTTCATCGGCGGCGAGATGGGGATCGGCAACACCACCGCGGCCGCGGCACTCGGCTGCGCACTGCTCGCCGCACCACCCGAGGCGCTGCTCGGACCCGGCACCGGCCTCGATGCCGCGGGCCTTGCGCGCAAACGCGAAGCACTGGCTCTGGCGCTCGCCCGCCACGGCGCAGCGGGGAACCCCTTCGACGTACTCTGCCGACTGGGCGGTCTCGAGCTGGCCGCCCTGGCCGGCGCCTACATCGCTGCGGCGCAGGCGCGGCTGCCCGCGCTGGTCGACGGATTCATCGCCACGGCGGCGGCACTGGTGGCCATGCGCCTCAATCCGGGCGTGGCCGAGTGGCTGCATTTCGCCCATCGCTCCGCCGAACCGGGACATGCGCGACTGCTGGACGCGATGAGCAGCTGCGCCCTGCTCGATCTGGATCTTCGGCTCGGCGAAGGCAGCGGGGCGGCACTGGCGGTGCCTCTTTTGCGGGCCGCCTGCGCGCTGCATGGCGAGATGGCCACTTTCGATGGCGCCGGGGTGAGCACGGCCGATTGAGGCTATCCCGCATGTGGCGCCGGATCGGGCAGCCGACCACCCGGCAATGGCGCCAAAACACCGGATGCCGTGCACGATTCGGACGATGCATGCCGGTCCCGGTGAGTGCTTGGCCGCCACATCACGCCGCGCTCCGGGCCGGTTCGATCGCCCGAAAAGGCGATCAGATGCGCAAGCTGGTCATGCCGCGCCGCCCGCTGCTAACGGTGCCTTTTTCGGTGTAGAGCGTGTTTTCCGGCAGGATCCCGAGCACCTGAAGCTGAAGCGCGACCTGGCGCTGCCGGGCCAGCAGGAGGGCACCATTGCGCTGATTGAGTCGCTGACAGGACGCCAGCGCCGTCCGCAACCGTTCGGCCACCTCACCGGTCACCCCATGCGCATCGAGCCAATGCTGCAGCAGCCGACCCCCATCGGCGGCCTCTGCGCGCGCGGCAATGGCGCGCAGCGCACGGTCCAGCGGCACCAAGGCCGAAAAGCAGCGAGTCTTTTCGGCTGCGATATCGACCAGATCCGGCACTTCCGGCTGGATCAGGCTGGCGGCTTCGCGTTCCAGACAGTCTTCCAGCTGGCCCATGACCTCCAGAATCATGGCTGGCTGAAGCGCTTGGCCTGTCGACGACTGATCCGTATTCATCCCTCGCTCCTTTTGAGGTGATTCAGAAATCCACGCGAACACGCCCGTCGGCCTGAACCGTGCCCTCGACGATCCGGCCGCTCGCCCCATTGCGCACCTTGAGGCGACGCCCGGCCAACCCATCGGCCAGTGCCTCGCCGTTGCCCTGCACCCGGATCGAACCGCTGGCGGCTTCGATTACCACCTGCTGACCGCGGCGCACCACCACCGCCTGGGCCAACTGCGACGGTAAAATCACGGCGCCTTCGGTCACCGGCCGGCGCAGTGTGCTGCCCACGGCGGCCTCGGCGTGCTTGAGGTATCCATAAGACAGATCCGTCATGCGGCGGCGTGCCAGGGTCACATCCTGCGCCGTCAACACGGTCCCGGCCGGGAGAGGGCGGCTCGCCACCAGCACCTCGCCCATCGCGCTGATCCGAGCCGGCACATACACGCGCCATGACGACTCGGGTGCATCGCAGACGACGGACAGGGTGGCCGCCGAGCGCAATGGCCCGGGACGCAGCGGCTCGATGGCCAGCGGTCTCTCGCAGGGCGACAGGTTGAGTCGGGCATCGGGCGCGATGAGGTCGATCTCCAGCGTCTGATCCGGCCACTGCGCCTGCAAGGCCGCCTCGACGGCCGCACGAATCTGAACGTTCACGGGCGATTCGGCCGCGGCCGCTGCCCCGAACCCCATGAGCAGCATCCCGGCCCAGGGCCCTGCCCTCGCCCGGCCCCGCGATGCCCGGACGCTCCGCTCGGTTTTCAAGCCCCGGCTGCCTTGCGCGTAGCCGTGGTCGGTGTGGCGTGCAACCGAACCACCAACTCGGCTTCGGCCTGACTGAGACCACACGATCCCGTCAGGGCGTCAACGGGGGCGCCCTGTCGGGCCATGCGGATCGCCCGGTCATACAGCCGCTCGAGCCCGGCGCCCGTCGGGTTGTCCGGGACGGGTGGCGCAGCCGGCGCGCCGCTGGCCTGGGGCAGGCACTGCCGAAGCGCCCAATACTGCCCTTGCAAGTCCGCCACGCCACGCTGCAGGGTCTCGGCAGCCACCGCCTGACGACGCATCGGCAGGCGCAGCAGCAGCCAGACCAGCAGCGCTCCCCACGCGCCCCCGAGCAGCGCAGCACTCACAATGGTCACAAGCGTCATCTGAACTTCCCTTCCGCCTTCGACGGATGACTCGCGGGTAAATGGTGCGTCTTCATTCGGGCCGCTCCTGAGGTGCCGCCGGCAGAACACCGGCTGACGTGGCATTGGCCACGGCGGGATCGAGCACCACGAGGACGACCCGCCGGTTCCGGTCTCGCCCATCGGATGAATCATTGGATGCCATCGGCCGGTGTTCACCCAGCCCGATGATCGTCATGCGCGAGGGCTCGATACCCAGCGATTCGAAGCGGCGCACGACGGTAGCAGCCCGCCCCGCCGACAATTCCCAGTTGGATGGAAACTGCAGCGTATTGATCGGCACGGTATCGGTGTGCCCTTCCACATGAATGGGATTGGAGAAGGGACGCAGAATTTCGCCGAGTTGATCGATGACCGGGAGGGCACGCGCATCGAGCGCTGCCGCCCCGCTCTCGAACAACAGATCGGTCTGGATCTCCACTTCGATCCACTGCCGGCCGCGGCGAACCACGACCCAATCCGCCAGAACGGACGCTGCGATCGCCTGCTCGACCTGGCTGGCGATGCGATCCAGCGATTCCCCGCCACCGAATGCGCCGCTCGCATCCGGCTGACCCACCGGCGGGGCGGCGAGCGGCAGGGGAATCATGGTGGGTTCCTCGCGCGGCTCCGCGCCCTTGCGCACCTCGCCGATCTGGATCGGTTCCAGCGTTCGGGTGTCGCCACGGAAGGCGGCCTGCAGCGCATCGGAGAGAATGCGGTATTTCCCCTCGTTGACTGAAGACAGGGAATACATCACCACGAAAAACGCCAGCAGCAACGTCACCAGGTCGCCGTAGGGAATGGCCCATGCTTCGTGATTGGTGTGTTCTTCATGTCCTTTCTTCGGCATTGACCCTGCCCTCAATGGTGGAGATAGCCCTTGAGCCGGGTTTCGATATTGCGCGGATTCTCGCCATGGGCGATCGCCAGGAACCCCTCGATCAACACCTCTTTCACCTGCACCTGTTCCTGAATCGCCGCCTTGAGCTTGGCCGAGACCGGCAGCAGCAGAAGATTGGCGAACCCGATGCCGTAAATCGTCGCAACAAACGCTGCGGCGATGCCGGTGCCGAGATGGCTGGGATCATCCAGATGCTGCATGACCGACATCAGCCCCAGCACCGCGCCGATGATTCCGAGGGTGGGTGAGTAGATCCCCATGGACTCGAACACCTTCGCCCCCTGCAGATCGCGGTGTTCCTTGACGGACACATCCACCTCCAGGATCTGGCGAATGGCTTCCGGGCCGGTCCCATCGACCAGGAGTTGAATCCCCTTGCGTTCGAACTCGCCCGATTCCTGTTCGATGACTTTTTCCAGGCCAAGCAATCCATCCTTCCGGGCGATCTGGCTCCAACTCACCACCTTCTCGATGATCTCGTTCAAGTCCGATCGCGGTGGTGCAAAAACCAGCCGAACCATCTTGATCGCATGCATGAACACCGACATCGGCGTATGCAGGCAGATGGATGCGAAGGTCCCGACCACCACAATCACAAATGCAGCCGGGTTGAGCAGCGCAGCCACCCCGCTACCCTTGAGAATGCTGCCGCCGATCACGGCGACGCCGGCCAGAACCAGGCCGATGAGACTGAAGATGTCCACGTATGTACTCTTTTGCTATTGGACGTGGTACGGCGCCCCATGCAACGGCAGACCGGCACGCCCATCAGACGGGCCAGACGGCGGGCTCCTCACGCTTGAGACGCATCGCCCCAGACGGCGAACCGATCCTTGGGGCCGGGCGCGGAGCGATGAACCCCATCGCCTTCGTCCTGCTTATCGACCGCCCGTGCCAGACTCTTGAACGCCAGGCTCGCAGCCGCATGAGGATGGCAGGTCACCAGCGCGCGCTGGTGCTCCAGGGCGTGGCGGATGAGCCCATCGTGGGGCACCCCGCCCCGGTAGACGGGCCGGATCGCCAGAAAGCGTTCGACGACACGGGCGAGCTTGGCAAACAGCCGTCCCCCGGCACCGGACTCGTGAACCTGATTGGCCACCACACCGAAGCGCAGCACCCCTTCTTCCTGATGGAGGATCTTGATCAGTGCGTAGGCGTCGGTCAGCGATGCCGGATCGTCACATACGACGACCAGGACCTCATCGGCCAAGGCAGCGAATTCGCGCACACACGGCGCGATCCCGGCGCCCAGATCGAGCACCATCCAATCCACCTGACGCCGCAGGTCTTGAAGCGCACCGAGAATCCGGCTCCGCCCCGGTGCATCGAGATCGGCCATGCGGCGGGCGCCGGAGCTTGCCGCCACCAGCTGCACATGATCGGCCACCGCCAAGGGCAGATCCTCCAGTGGCACCTGTCCGTCGAGCCACTGCCCCAGATGGGCCGACGGCTGCACGCCCAGCAACACATCCACATTGGCCAGTCCGAAGTCGGCATCGACCAGCATCACGCGACGTCCTTGCCGGCCGAGTGCCATCGCCAGATTGACGGCCACGGTGGTCTTTCCTACGCCGCCCTTGCCGCTGGCAACGGCCAGCATCCGCGCCCCGCCTGCACGCTTCAAACCGGCGGCTTGATCGACTATTGCCTGCATCTCGACCGCCCCTTATCCAGCCCGAACCCCACGCCATTTATCGTCCATCGATCCGCTCCGCTGTTGGCGCGCAAACGCCTGGGCGCGAATCACCAGATCGGCGGGCCGCGTCCGAAGCAGATCCTCCGGCACCCGCTGCCCGTTGGCGAGATAGACGACACCCAGACGGCGCCGCGACAACACCGACAGCACCGGTCCCAGCGAGACCGCCTCGTCCAGCTTGCTGATCATCGCCCCAGCCAGATGCGAAACCGGCAGTGCCTCGACGGTTTCCTCCAGCACCTCCAGGCGGGCTGGCGCGGGCAGCACGGCGTAGGCACGCAACCGGTCACTGGCGCCCTGCAGCCGGCGCAGCTGATCGGTCAGACGTCGATCCCGCTGCCCCATCCCGGCGCTGTCCACCAGTACCAGCGGCACATCCTTGAGCTCGGCCAGGACACGGCGCAGTTCCGCGGCTGTTTCGGCCACATGGACCCCAACCCCGAGCAGCCGGCCGTAGGTCATGAGCTGCTCATGCGCACCGATCCGATGACCGTCACTTGAAACCAGCCGAACCGACTCCGGACCATGCGCCATCGCGTAACGGGCCGCGAGCTTGGCCAGCGTAGTGGTCTTCCCCACCCCGGTCGTCCCCACCAACGCGACGATGCCGCCTTGGGTCAACGGGTCTGCGGCGGGAATGGACAGCAAGCGCACCAGGCTTGCCATCGCCTGTCGGCGCAGCTCGTCCGCACCCTGCGCGGCGCCGGGCAGCGCCGAGAGGATGCGCTGGGTCATTTCCAAGCTCAGCTCCAGACTCTGGAGTTCCTGGAAGGCAGCCCGATGCTGGGGATGGTGATGCAGCCATTGCCGCCAGGACAGGCTGTCGAGCCGTTCCTCCAGCAGACTCTTGAGGCGCCCGAGCTCCTCCCGGACCTCGTGCAGGCTGGTCGACGATGGGTGCGGCGTCGGTGCCTGCCGCGTGTCCGCTCCCGGTGCGCCTGGGTTGACCGGTGAGGGTGCGCGGGATTCGGCGTGCGCCACCGCCTGCCACACGCGCGCTTCGTCGTAGTCGGTCGCCGCCACGATCTCGACGCCCGAATGTTCCCGCCGATTGGACAGAATCACCGCGTCGGGCCCCAGCGCCTCGCGCACCTGCTGCAGAACGCTGCGGACATCGGCACCCTGGAATCGTTTGATCTTCATCGCTTTTCATTCCCCTGATAATGGGCCCTGGCCACGGGCTCAAGCGCCAATGGTCGTGACCAGCCGGATCCGCCGGTCTTCCGGAATTTCGCTGTAGGCAAGGACGTGCAGACCGCGTACGGCATGTCGGGTCAGGCGCGCCAGCAGCGGGCGCAGACGCGGCGACACCAGAAGAATGGCGGGCTCCCCACGTCCTTCCTGGCGCTGGGTCGCCTCGCCGAGCGACTTGAGCAAACGCTCGGCGAGGCCCGGTTCAAGCGCCATTCCGTCCTGCAGAGCACCGCTCACCAGCTGTTCGAGACCGTGATCGAGTGCGATCACCGGCAATTCCTCGCCCGTGAAGCGCAGATTCTGAAGAATCATTCGGCCCAGATGTTCGCGCACGACACGCAGCAGTTCGGCCGGTTCCTGGCTCGTTCCGGCACGAGCGACCAGCACTTCGGCGATCGTGCGGATATCGCGGATCGACACACCATCAGCGAGCAGGCCGCGTAACACCTGCACCAGAGTGGCCATATTCACGGCCTTGGGTACCAGCTCCTCGACGAGCTTGGGTGCGGTGCGGCCGAGTTGGCCGAGCAGCTGGTGAATTTCGTCGTGACCGAGCAGTTCATGGGCATGCTGGCGCAGCAGCTGACTGAGATGGGTGGCCAGGACCGTGCCCGCATCGACCACGGTATAGCCGAGCATCTGGGCCTGGTCGCGCTGGCCTTTCTCGATCCACAGTGCATCCAGGCCGAATGCAGGATCGTGGGTGGCGATCCCCTCGAGCGACCCGAACACCTGCCCGGGATCGATGGCCATTTCACGTTCGGGTTGCAGCTCTCCCTGTCCGATCACCACGCCTTTGAGCGAAACGCGATAGGCCGTGGGTGACAGCTCCAGATTGTCGCGGATATGCACGGCCGGGATGAGGAAACCCAGCTCGTGCGAGAGTGTCTTGCGCACCGACTTGATGCGATCCATGACCTCGCCGCCTTGGTGAGGATCCACCAGCGGAACCAGGCGATAGCCCACCTCCAGACCCAGAAGATCCACCGGCGCCAGCTCATCCCAGGACAGCTCCCGGGGAGCAGCGGGCTCGGCCGGCGTGTCCTCGACGACCGGAGCGGCCGCACGCATCGCCGCGCGACGTGACATCGCATAGCCGCCCCAGAGGCTGGCGCCACCCAGGGCCATAAACACCAGACTGGGCATCCCGGGGACGATACCCAAGGCCATCAGGATGCCGCCCGCCACGATCAGTGATCGCGGCTGATCAAGCAACTGGGTCGCCATCTGTCTACCCATGTCCACGGTCCCGGACACCCGGGTCAGAATCACCGCCGTGGCCACCGACAGCAGCAAGGCCGGAATCTGTGCCACCAGGCCATCCCCGATAGTCAACAGCGTGTAGTTCTGCACCGCATCCATGAACGGCTGGCCGTGCTGCAGCATGCCGATGAACAGCCCGCCCAGAAGATTGATGAACAGCACCAGGATTCCCGCGACGGCGTCGCCGCGCACGAATTTTCCCGCCCCATCCATGGCCCCGTAGAAATCGGCTTCCTGACGAACTTCCTGGCGCATCTGGCGCGCCTGTTCCTGGGACATCAGTCCGGCGCCGACATCGGCATCGATTGCCATCTGCTTGCCCGGCAGCGCGTCCAGGGTGAATCGCGCCGCGACCTCGGAGATGCGTCCAGCACCTTTGGTGACGACGACAAAGTTGACGATGACCAGAATGGCGAACACCACCAGGCCGACCGCGTAGTTCCCACCGATCACGAAATTGCCGAAGGCTTCGATCACCCGGCCCGCCGCCTCCGGGCCCTCATGGCCGTGCAGCAGGATGACCCGCGTGGAGGCCACGTTCATGGCCAGACGCAGCAACGTGGTAATCAGCAATACGGATGGAAAGATTCCCAGATCCAGCGGCCGCAGGACATAAACCGTCGCCAGCAACACGACCAGCGACAAGGTGATGTTGAAGGTGAACAGCAGGTCCAGCAACGGCGCCGGCAACGGCAAGACCACCATCGCCAGCATCAAGGTCACCACCAACGGTGTACCGATGCCGACCTCCAGAATCCGCCAGCGCGGAGAAAGGGCTTCGCTGGCCATGGGGACTACTCCTGTTCCCGTTGGAGCGGTTCTGGCTGCGCCGCTTCCGGATCGGCGGCGACGGCATAGGCCGCCGGCACTTCGAAATCAGGCGGCGCCGATGGTGGGTGGGGTTGATGCTTGAGCTGGTAGACATAGGCCAGCACATGCGCCACCACCAGGTAGAGATCCGTTGGAATGGGCTGATCCAGCTCCGCGTGACGGTACAGGGCGCGCGCAAGGGGTGGCGATTCAAGCACCAGCACACCGTGCTGCCCGGCCAGCTCGCGAATGCGCAGCGCGATCAGCCCCACACCCTTCGCCACGACCACCGGCGCCCGCATGTGCTCGGCGTCATAGCGCAACGCGATGGCGTAATGGGTGGGATTGGTCAGTACCACATCGGCCGTCGGGATCTGTTCCATCATGCGCCGGCGGCCGCGCTCGCGCTGAAGCTGGCGGATCTTGGCACGCACCTCCGGCCGCCCCTCCATCTCCTTGTGCTCTTCCCGCAGTTCGTGACGGCTCATCCGCAGCTGGCGGGCGTATTGCCATCGCTGCATCGGAACGTCGACCAGCGCAATCAGGCCCATCCCCAACCCCAGGACGGCCCACAGCTTCAGACACAAGCCCACCAGCGCCGGCATGGCGACCGGCAATGCGGAGAGCGCCAGCGCCGGCAACTGGGGAATGGCCTGACGGAACGCCATGAATCCGATGGCACCGATCACGCCCACCTTGAGCAGGCCCTTGACGGTTTCGATCAGTCCCTGCGTCGAAAACAGTCGGCCCAGCCCCTTCAATGGATCGAGACGCTCGGCGCGCCATTCGATCCCCTGGACCGTGAAATTCCATCCGCCCACCGCAACGCTGGCACCGGCCGCCGCCACTGCCAGCAGTCCAATCACGGGCAGCAGCGTCCATGCGCCGGCCCCCAATGTGTCACCCAGCAATCCAGGCAACTGGTCGTCGACCGGACTGGCCGCACGCTGCAGCGCCTGACGCAGGGTCTGGCCCAGGAATTCCGCCAAGGACGGGCCGAGCAGCAACATCCCCAATGCCCCGCCAATCACCAGACTCATACTGACCAGTTCCCGGGAGCGCGGGATCTGGCCGCGTTCCCGCGCCTGTTGCAGGCGCCGTGGGCTGGCCTCTTCGGTGCGGTCTTCCTGGGTGGAATCGGCCATGGTGACTCAACCCCCCATGCCAATGAGGCGGCGCAGCGTCAGGAGCGCCGCCTCCAGCCAGGGTTCGAAAAGGCGCGCCATCACCGGCAACGTCCAGATGACGGCCAGCAATCCGAGGCTCAGCGAAACCGGGAATCCCACGGCGAACAGGTTGAGCGCCGGCGCCGCACGCGTGGTCACGCCCAGAATGAGATTGACCATCATGAGTGCTGCCAGCGCCGGCAGTGCCAGCTGAATACCGCCACTGAACAGATGCGCACTCCAGCGCAGCAGCGTTTCCACACTGCCCGCGGGCAAGTTGCCCAGCCCGACCGGCAACAGCACGAAGCTTTCGGCGAGGATACGGATCACGGCCAGATGCCCATCCAAGGCCAGGAACAGCAAACTGGCGACCAATTGAAAATACTGTCCGAGGACCATTTCGCTGACCCCGTTGACCGGATCGACGGTGACCGCAAACCCCAGGCCCATGGCCGTGGCGATCATCTGACCCGCCATCAATGCGGCCTGAAAGATGATCTGCAACGCCATCCCCATGGCAACCCCGAGCAGGATCTGCTCCACCGCCACCAAAATGCCTTCCGAACCCAACAGCGCCATTCGGGCCGGCGGCGCCAACGGAAGGATCAGCCAGGTCACGGTCAAGGCGAGTAGCAGCCGCACGCGCACCGGGACCGCCGGTCCGGAAAACAGCGGCATCGCCATGAAAAAGCCGCTCACCCGGAAAAAAACGCCCCCGGCCTGATCCAGCGTCTGCATGAGCATCTGCTCCTCCATGACGCGGCCTACCCGATCCAGCCCGGGATGGACTGATAGAGCTCCCGGGTGTAGTCCACCAGCAAGCCCAGCATCCACCCGCCGGCGATCATCAGCGCCAGCGCGATCGCCGCCAGCTTGGGCACGAAGCTCAAGGTCGCCTCATTGATCTGCGTCGCTGCCTGGAACAGGCCGACGACCACCCCCACCACCAGCGCTGCTGCGAGCAGCGGGCCGGCCAGGAGAACCGTGACCCAGAGCCCGTGGCGGGCGATTTCCATGGCGGTTTCGGGCGTCATCCCGCTGCCCCTCCGGACACGACGAAACTCGAGGCCAGCGTACCCAGCAGCAGCACCCAGCCATCCACCAGCACGAAGAGCAGGAGCTTGAACGGCAAGGACACCAACATGGGCGAGAGCATCATCATCCCCATGGCCATGAGTACGCTGGCAACCACCAGATCGATGATCAGAAACGGAATGAAGATCACAAAGCCGATCTGGAAGGCCGTCTTGAGCTCGCTGGTCATGAATGCCGCCACCAGCACCGGTAGCGGTACGCCGGCGGCTGTCTCGGGCGCCGGATCACCGCGCATGTCGAGGAAAAGCTTGATGTCCTGTTCGCGGGTCTGGGCCAGCATGAAGCCCTTGAGTGGCTCGACACCCGCCTGAACGGCCTCCTCGAACCCGACCCGGTCGTTGAGATAGGGCTCCAGCCCGCGCGTGTAGACCGCCTGAAACACCGGCGCCATGATGAACAGGGTAAGAAACAAGGCCAGTCCAAGCAGCACCTGATTGGGCGGGGTTTGCGGCATGCCCAGCGCCTGACGCAATACGGCCAGGACGATGATGATGCGGGTAAACGCCGTCATGGCCAGCAGCAGCGCCGGCAGCAGCGTCAGCGCCGTCATCAGTGCCAGAATCTGCAGGCTGAGGGTATAGGTCTGCTCGCCGCCCGCGCCTTGCACGGTCACCGCCGGCAAACCGGGCGCAGCCCACACGGGACTGGTCAGCAGGGCGAGCAACACGGCGAACATGCCGTTCCGGCCGATCCTCATGGGACGCTCCTTGTCGCTGTGAACTTCGGGGTGGTCGGGTCCACCGGGGACAACGTATCCGGCGATCGATCCACCTCGACGGGCAGGATATGCAAGGCCTGCACACGTCCCGGCGCAACGCCCAGCAGCATCCGGCTACCGCCGGCTTCGATGAGCACGACTCGCTCGCGATTGCCGACCGCCACGGTGCCAAGCACCCGCAATTCGCCGGCACGCGTCATCCCCAGACCGGGCAGCCGCCGTATGATCAAGGCCAGGATGCCGATGAGCGCGATCACCAGCGCGAGGCTGACGGCGATCCGCAGGGGCGCAACCGCGGGCGGAAGCGCACCCGCCGCGGAAACCGGAAACGGAAGCACCGATAGCACGGCCAGTACCGGATACCCGCCGCAACGCATCACTTGAGTTTCCCCATGCGTTCGGAGGGACTCACCACCTCGGTGAGCCGGATGCCGAAGGTTTCATTGACGATCACCACCTCCCCTTTGGCCACCAACGCGCCGTTGACGAATACCCCAAGCGGCTCCCCCGCATGGCGGTCCAGCGTTACCACTGCACCCTCATGCAAGGCCAGAACCTCCCGGATACTCAGCCGGCTGCGCCCAACTTCGATGGACAGCGTCACTGGGACGTCCATCAAGACATCCAGGCTGACGGCGCCACGGGTCGCCGCCGATCCGGCGAGCAGGGCATCGGTCGCGCCGGCCTCCTCGGGCGGCACCGCAGGCTCTGCTGCCGCGGCTTCGGCCGGCTGTTCGGTTCGCTCGATCGTTTCCGCCATCAGTTCACTCCCTTGCCTGTATCGTCCAGGTGATCCATGCCGTGCCGCAGCCGCACGACCTTGCGTCCGCCCGTCATACCGATTTCACCCTCCATCAGGGACCGATCTTCGAGATAGACCTTGACCCGGCTGGGGGCTTCGAGCGGCAGGATGTCGCCGTTGCGAAGCGCCAGCAGTTCCCGCACTGTCAGCCGGACCTCGGCCAGCTGCGCCGACAGGGTCAGGGGCGCTTCGCGCAATGCCTGCCCCAGGGCACGCTGCCAGCCCTTCTGCCGCGCCACGCTGTACGGCATCTCCGATGTGGTGATTCCGGTCAGCAACGACAGGGGAATCACCAGCGCAAGCTCCGCTTCCTGCTCTGCCATCTGCAGGGCAAAAGGCTGCAGAATCACCTTCTCGGGGTTTTCGCCGGCACCTGCCACCGGCTTTCCGCCCTGCGCCTCGACCGGGGCCAAATGAAGCGGATGGGCAGGCGGCCAAACGGCCAACAGCTCCGATCGGACCAGCTCGATCAGCCGACGCTGGGCCCAGTTCGCGGCCAGCGACGCCGCGTAGTCGCCGCCACTCTGCCCACCAGCGCCGCCGTAGTAGGCGTCCACCATTCGAATCACCCACGAGCTTTCGATGGCGACCCACAGGAAATCGACCGGATCGGTACTTTCCAGGCAAGCCGTGGACACCGCGCCCAGCGTGGCCAGGGCGGCCGTCGACGACCCATGGCAGACGGCCGGCCGTACCGCGATCGCGACCGGTTGACGCAAGCCCGCACTCAATGTGTGCTGCAGACGTCGGGCGAAGTTCTGGGCAATGGGATCGAACAACGGCAGGAGGGCGCGAATCTGGTGATCATCCGCAGCAAAATCGAAGGTCGCCACGATCGGACCGGATGCACCCGGGGTCGCATCGTGAAGCAAGGCTGCAATCTCTTCCTGAGACAGAATGTCGCCGACCGTACCCATGGCTCGTTCCTACTGCATGACGAAATGGGTGAAGTACACTTGCACCACGCCGTCGCGCCCGGCGCGTTCCTTCAAAATCGAGCGCACCTCTTGCAACACGGCTTCACGCAACCGTTCCTTGTCTTCCCGCGTGCGCAACCCCTCGTAATCCTGGGCACTGAACAACAGCAGCAGATTGTTGCGAATGACGGGCTGATGCTTCTTCACGGCTTCCTCGTCGGCTGCACTGCCCAACTCCAGCTCGACCGTGACCTGCAGGAAGCGCACCGGCGAGGGAAGCTCGAAATTGACGACGAAGGAGGGCTCCAGGGTGAAGAACACGGTGCTGGCCGCCGCGTGGGCGCCGCCGTGGGCGCTGGCGGCCGGGTCGGGCTCAGCCTCACCCGGACCGGTCCGGCCCCATAGAAACCACGCACCCGCAGCCGCGCCGGCACCAAGCGCCAAGGCCAGTACCACGATCAGGATCAAGGTCTTCGAACGGCCAGCCCGCGGAGCGGCTGGGGCTGGATCGATTTGCTGCGCCACGAAAGCCCCTTTGGTTTACATGAACGATTCGTTCAAGCGCAGGGCAAAATTCGGGCCAGACGAAAAATAGGCCTTAATTCAATTGCTTCTCGACGAAGGCAGGAAAGCGGGACGGTAAAGCGTCAAAAAACCGGAACGGTATCGTTGGCAGAATCACAGGGCGTCGACTTGATTTTGACACCACGCAGCCCGTTCAGCGGCTCGAAGGTTGCTCAGGCATAGGCCTCGAACAAGCCACCGTGCGGCCGCGACAACGCGACAGGCGCCACAGGTTCCGCAGTATGCGCCTGCAGCAGACGCCGCGATGGCTGCGGCGACCGCGCGAACGCCGGGGATTCCCCGCCACCCCCGCCGGAGTAGACACCCGCCTGGTCCAGTTGCAGTCCATTCTGACTAAACATTTCCCGCAGCCGCGGCAGAGCCGTTTCCAATGCCTCACGCACCGTGGCCGACGCGGTCGAGAACCAGATTTCGGTGCCGGCTTCACGCAGGGTGATGTGAACCTCGATCTCGCCCAGCTGCGGCGGATCCAACCGCAGATGTGCAGTCTTGAGGTCAGCGCGTTGCATCCAGACCAGCCGTTCGCCCACATCCGCTGCCCAGTCCGGATGATGGATCGAGCGCGGCAAGGAAAACATCGGTTCCGGTTCGGACCGAAGAACAGCGGGCCGATCGCGGATCAACCGCTGCGCCATCTCGGCCAGCGGCCCGTCGGTGCCATCGATCGAGTTCCCTTCTCGGCCGCTGAGCAGATCCAGTTCGCGGATCGCTTGCGGCGCCGCCGCGTCCAGAGGGTCGCCGCCCGGTTCCGCAGACGGCGAAGCGACTGGTGGCCGTGTGAGCAAAGCCGATGTCAGCACCGTATCGACGGGCGGCGAGACCGCGCCATCATCCGCTGGCGGCACCTCATCCAGAACGACACGGGTGGAGTGCAGGCGAGGTGGATCCGCCGGCGAAATCGGCAGCCGCCGCTCGGCATCCTGCCCGGCGGGTTGCGGCGCGAGGGGCGCAAACAGCCTGAACGGCGATTCGCCCCCAGACAAACCGAAGCCCGGCAGCGCCCAAAGGCCGTCCGGCGCCGATGCCACCCCATCCGGCGGGATCACGTCCGGTGCGTCGCCTGCGGCCCCCGATGACCGGTCCGCGGCTACCGGCTGCGTGGCGGACTTCAGGGCGCTCAACGCCGTCCCGACGACTTCGAGCAGCGTCGCAAACCCATCGGCCGACGACGATTCCTCGGTGGCCTCCCCCGGCGTACGCTCGGCGTTCACCGCCGCGGTCACCTCGACCTGAGGGAGAAAGCCGGTCGACAAGCCATTCATGACACGGACTTCGCCAGACGCCAGCGCGATTGCGTCAGATCATCGAGCAGATGCTGTTCACGAACCGCCTGACGCGCCCGTTCCGCCTTGCGCCGTGCCTGAATCAGTTGGTCAAGCGCCTGCAACCGGGCGTGACGATCGAAATACTGATGCCGGGCCTGGTCACAAGCCCTCACCTGAGTGTCCAGCAGCGCCTGCTGCCGCTCGATCGCGGCATCCAGGCGCTCGAGCAGATTCCGGTAGGCGTGCGCCTGATCGATCCGCAGGCTTTCCGACATGGCGCAGCGCAGCTCCTCGCGGTAGTCCGCGCGATAGCGCACCAGTTCCGCCATTTGACGATCGAGCTGTTCCTTGCGCGCGAGCGCCTGTCCCAGATCGCGCGCGGCCTGATCGGCATTGCGCCGGGCCATGCTGTGCAACGGCTCGAGCTGCTGGATCCCGGTCATGCCTGTACTCCTTCAGCGATTTTGCCGACGGCTGCGGTCAATACCTCAGCGGGCAGGACCGCCGCCAAGGCATTGAGACTCTCGGAAAAGGACACCGCTTCGCGCAGGTCCTGGCGCAAAAAGGCCTGCAATCGCGGCCACAGCGCAATGGCCTCATCGATCGCAGCGTCACTGCCGCGCTGATAGGCGCCAAGGCGGATGAGATCGCCGTGCTGCGCATAGGTCGCATAGATCTGGCGAAAACGCCGGATCCAGCGCAGATGTTCCGGCCCGGCGATATCGGTCAACACGCGGCTCACCGACGCTTCCACATCGATGGCCGGGAACTGCCCGGCTTCAGCGAGACGCCGGCTCAACACGATGTGTCCGTCGAGAATGGCCCGCGCGGCATCGACGACAGGATCGTTCTGGTCATCCCCTTCGGCCAGCACGGTATAGAACGCCGTCAGTGAACCGGGGCCGGCCATATTGCCGGCCCGTTCGACCAAGCGCGGAATCTGGGCAAACACCGAGGGCGGATAGCCTTTGGTGGCCGGCGGCTCGCCGATGGCCAGGGCGATCTCACGCTGCGCCTGTGCCACGCGGGTCAACGAATCCATCAGCAACAGCACGTTCTTGCCCTGGTCGCGAAAGGATTCCGCCAATGCGGTGGCGACCCACGCGCCCTGCAGACGCATCAGGGGCGGGTGGTCAGCGGGCGTGGCCACCACGACGGCGCGCCGCAGGCCATCCCGACCCAGGATCTGCTCGACGAACTCGCGCACTTCCCGGCCCCGTTCACCGATCAGTGCCACCACGGTGACATCCGCTTCGGTATAGCGGGTCATCATGCCCAGCAGCACGCTCTTGCCGACCCCGCTGCCCGCGAACAGGCCCAGACGCTGCCCGCGCCCCACGGTGAGCAGCGCATTGAGCGTCCGCACGCCCACATCCAGCGGCTGGCGAATCAAGCCGCGCTCGAGCGGATTGAGCGGCGCGCCGTACAGTGGCCGCTCCGCGCTGCAGCGCAGCGGACCCAAGCCATCGATCGGTTCGCCGGCGCCGTCGAGCACACGGCCCAGCAAGCCTTCGCCAGTGCGTATCTGCCATTGGGTATTCGAGGGAAAGACTCGCGCATCGGGAGCGAGGCCGTGAATCGGATGGGTGGGCATGAGGTAGAGCCGATCGCCGGCAAACCCGACCACTTCAGCCTCCAGCCGGCCGCCCTCCTGGGTCTCGACCAGGCAGCGCTCACCCACCGCCGCACGGCAGCCGCTGGCTTCCAGGGTCAGACCCACCACCCGCCGCAGACGGCCGCTGGCTTGCGGACGGTAGACAAAGCTCTGCGCACGCGTCTGGGCGCGCGTCAGAAACGCGGGCCATCGCGCTTCGGGTTCGGCGATCGGAAGGGCTTCACCCGCCATCAGCAGCCTCCCCCGCCGACGCGGTTTCGCCGAACACATGGGCAAACGCCGCCATCAGGCGCGCATCCAAGCCGGCGTCGACTTGCGTATCGGCGCTGTCGATTCGGCAAGCGCCGCGCGGCAGCTGCGCGTCCTCGATGAGCTGCCAGTGCGGATGATCGTCCAGTTGCTCGCGCAACCAGGCCGCATCCGCCGGATGCAGATGGACGTCGATGCGATCCGCCCCGCCGGGCAAAGCCGCCAGACCCGACTTGATCCAGCCCGCCACGACCGACGGCGATTCGCGCATTTCGCGCAGCAGGATCTGCCGGACCAGGACCTGCACCAACCGCACCAGCTCCGCTTCCACGTGCTCGTCCAAGGCCCGAAGCGGGTGAGCCAGCTGGTCAATGAGCGCCTGCCATCGTGCCGCTTCGGCTGCAACATGCTCCCGCCCCGCGGCACGCCCTTCCCGCAGACCCGCAGCATAGGCTTCCTCGTAGGCGTCATGCTGCAACTGTTCCAGGGCCGAGGCGGCCAGGGGCTCCGCATTGGCCGCTGGCTCGGCCCGCAGGGGCTCAAGCATCGGTTCGAGCTCATCCCAAACCGGCGGCTGCCAGCGTTGATAGGGGGTGGCGGGCTTACCAGAGGGCGCCGACTTCCAATCAGACATAGGCTTCTCCTCCCTGTCCGGAGAGAATCAGACTGCCCTGCTCTGCCAGCCGGCGGGCCTGAACCAGGATTTCTTTCTGGGCCGCTTCCACTTCAGAAAGCCGAACAGGACCTTTGGCAGCGAGATCGTCCTGCAGCATTTCCGCAGCTCTTTTCGACATGTTGCGGAAGATCTTTTCGCGCATCCGCTCATCGGCACCCTTGAGCGACAGCACCAGCAGCTCCGGCCGAATATCCCGCAACAGGACCTGCATGCCACGATCATCCACCGACAGCAAATGCTCGAACACGAACATCCGGTCACGAATCTGCTCGGCCAATTCGGGCGCCTGTTCGGCCAGCTGCGCCAGAACGCCGCCATCGGCTGCGCTCTTCAGCGCATTGATGATGTCCGCCGCAACCTTGATGCCGCCCAAGCCATATCGCTTGGCCGGCCGTGCGCCCGCCAGCTGGTTTTGCAGCAGATCGTCCAATGCCTCCAAGGCTTCCTGGGATACTCCGTCGAGGTTGGCGATCCGCAAGATCACCTCCCCGCGCAACGCCTCGGGAAGCATGTCGATCACTTGGGCGGCTCGCTCGGCCTGCAGGTGCGACAGCACGATGGCGATCACCTGGGGATGCTCACCAGCGATGGTTTCCGCAATGGTCCGGGTATCGCACCACTTGACCGTTTCCAGGCCCTTGCCCGGCGCGGTGGCGCCAAACAGTCGGTCGGTCATGACGCTGGCGCGCGGCTCGCCCAGGGCATGCGCGAGGATGCGCTGCACCTGTTCGCGGGGTGCCTGACCGACGGATGCTTCGGTTTCCATGCGCCGGATGAATTCGTCGAGTACCGTCGCCGCCATCGCCTGCGCCACATTGCGCAGGCTGGCCATGGCCGCCCCCAGGCGCTCGACCTCTTGGGGCCCCATCAGTCGCAACACGGCTGCGGCGTCCTGCTCTTCCAGCGAGAGCAACAACAAGGCGGCGCGGTCACAGCCGGCAAGTGTCTCCTGCTGCTCAATCATCGCCACCCATCCACGCTCTCACGACTTCGGCGGTCTGCCGCGGGTTGCGCGCAGCCAGAAGACGGGCTGCTTCCAGCCGATTCTCATAAGGCGGCAAAGCGTTCGCCGATGCCTCACCCGTCCTGGCGGAAGGCAGGTTCGAGAGGCTCAAGCGATCTTCTGTCAAATCCGCCCGACCGGTGTTCTCGGTCAAGGCCGGTGGCGCCATCAGCTGCACCCGCTGGGGCGTCGAATTCCGCAAGCGCCGAAGCAGCGGTCGAACGATCATCAACAGCACCAGAACAATGATCAGCATGCCAAAACCCTTGCTGACCAATTCCATGAACCCGGGCTGCTGCCACCAGGGCACGTCGGCGCCGCCGTCATCGAGCCCTATGCCGCGAAACGACTGGTTCACCACGTTGATGCTGTCGCCGCGTACCGCGCTGAATCCCACGGATTCCTTCACCAGCGCGGTCAGCTGCGCGATTTCGGTCTCCGAGAGCGGCGTTTTGTTGACCGCCCCGTTCTCCCCCGTGCTTTCCCAATCGTCGACCAGAACCGCAATGGACAAGCGGCGCACTGTCCCCACCGGTTGACTGATGCGACTGACCGTCTTGTCGATCTCGTAGTTGCGGGTACTCTGCAGACTGACATCCTGCGGTGCCGAAGCCGGGTCACGCTCGCTTTCGGCACCATCGCTGCGGCCAGCCTCCGGCCCCGCAACGGAAGCGGTGCGCTGCGCCAAGGCCACAGGACCGGGAGGCTGATTACTGAGCGCGCCTGGGATCCCGCCCGGTAGCGCGCCGGGTGTGCGACGTTCCTCGCTCATCTGTTCGCTGCGCAGGACCTGACTGGCCGGATCGAAACGCTCCTGAGTCTGTTCGACGACGGTGAAATCGACATCGGCGCTGACCTGTGCATGGACCCGCCCCGGCCCGACGATGGGCATCAGCAGCGATTCGATTCGGTACACATACTCACGCTCCAGCCGCCGTGCGTAGGCGAACTGATCGTCGCTCAGTCCCAACGGACCTTTGGCATCATCCTGCTCACGCGTCAAAAGATTGCCGCGCTGATCCACCACCATGACCTGACCGGAATCCATGCCGGGAATGCTCGCTGCAACCAGATGCACCATTGCCGCAACTTGACCGGCCTCGAGGCTGCGACCGGGATACAACTGGACGATGACCGATGCGCTCGGCTTTTTCTGATCGCGCACGAAGGCCGACGCCTTCGGCAACGCCAGATGCACCCGCGCCTCCTGCACCGGTTGCAGACTGGCGATGCTGCGCGCCAGCTCCACCTCCAGCGCGTGCTGGTAGCGTGCGTTTTCCATGAACTGGGAGACGCCCAGACCCTGCGGCTGCGTCAACATCTCCAAGCCCACGCCGGCGCCCTGCGGCAAACCCTGCGTCGCCAGCTTCAGCCGCGCCGCGTGGACCTGATTGCCCGGAACTTCGATGGCTCCACTGGTATCGTTGATTCGGAAGGGGATCTTCTGTGCCTGCAGAACCTCGACGATCTGCCCGGATTCCTTGTCGGACAGGCCGTTGTACAGCACCCGATAAGCCGGTTGCTGCATCCAGAGGGCGGCAGCAATCAACACGGCGGCGAGCAACGCCAGCGCGGCGGCCGGACCAAGTACCTGAGCGCCCGGCATACTCGGCAAGGCCGCCAGGCGTTCCCGCCAGGAAGTCCAGTCCGCCAAACGATCTGGCGATTTTTTTTCAGCGATGTCCATGGATCAGCGTCTCCGGTGTCAGATCGTCATGCGCATCACGTCCTGATAAGCGCTGACCACCTGATTGCGAATCTGCGTCAATGCCCGAAATGCCAGTCCGGCCTTCTGCGATGCGATCATGACCTCTGCCAGATCCACGCCGTCCTGCCCTGCCTCGAATCCGCTCGCCAGCGCTGCCGCCTGTTGCTGCTGGGCGTTGACATTGTCGATGCCTTGTTTGAGCAACGCGGCAAACGACTCATCCGAACCGGTTTCGGCATGGGATGGGCGGCTGCGGCTTTGCCCGCCCTGCTGGAGCGCATCGACGCCCACAGCGCTGATTCCACCGATGTCCTGCATGGTTCTCCTCCGTCAAGATTTCGTCCACCGCGGGGGTAGAAGCATGTTTCGGGCCAAGTTGCTCATTGCGCACTAGATCTGTTGACGCGCACGTGCCACTTCCTGTCTGTGCAGGCGAAACAGCAACTTCCCGAGCAACTCCTGGGTTTCTTCATTGTGGCCACGCCATTGCGCGTGAATGCGACAGCCGTCCGGCTCCGGGCTCACCCGTTCGACCTCGACCCAGAACGCGAGCGATCGGGACAAACGGGGCTCGGGATAGAACCGCAGCACGCCCCACTGCCCCGGCGCGCAGGTGCCAGGCTCCTGCCATTCAGCGGCAGCCTGGGTCAGCACGATCGGCCGCAATTCATGACGCCAGTCCGTTTCCTCGGTGCGATCGGCCAGCACCCACTGGGTCAACCAATCGATCCGTGCAGCCAACAGCGCCAGCTCGCCGGAAAATTCCCCTGAGCCGCCCGTGCTGAAGATCTCTTCGAACGCAAGCGTGAGCGCCATCAGGCGGGCTGCCTCCCGACCATCCGCGGCCAAGCGCGCTGGATCCGGAGCAGCCGACCGCTGCCAGTCATACGCGATGAGTGCGCGAACCTCTCCTGGCGACAGTCCGGCACGCTCCATCAGCCATGTCCGCCGTGACCGTGGCCGGAACCGGCGGCCGTCTGGTAGATGCGCACCGCACCTTGATGACGATGCATGCGCCGAAGATGCAGCGACAGTTCGGCATGCTGGGAATGCGCGAGATCCTCCAGATGGGATATCCGCTCTTGCAGACGCCTCAGGGCTTGCATCAACACAAAAGCTTCGGCCGCGGTCGACTGACCGGCACAGAGTCGACGCAGCCCTGTCTCGAACTCAGGCTGCGCGGCAGCCACGATGTCCCAGTCGCCGGCCAGCGCGGACGCCAACATCGACTGGCTCAACGTGTCCAGTTCGTCCAGCGTGCGCTGCCGCTCGGGCTGCAGCAGAGAAACCACCTCTCCCATCGGAGGGCTCATGGGATCGCCGGCGCAGACTCGGCCCGCGTAGCCGTTGCACCGGGCTGTATCTGTGGATCAATGGCCTCCCAAGCCGATCGGATTTGCCGGAGCAAGACCGTCACTTCATCGAGCAGATCCACCCGGCCATCCAGATTCGCCAACAGCAGGCGCTGCTGGAGATAGAGATAAAGCGCATCGAGGTTGCCTGCGATTTCGCCACCCTGAGCATGGTCGAGGCCGCTGCGCAGGCCTTCGATCAAGGTGATGGCACGACCGATCTGAACCCCCTTGGGTCCTGGCTCGCCCCGCATCAGATGTCCCCGCGCACAGGCAATGGCCCGTTCGGCGCCATCCATCAGCATCAGCACCAAGCGATGGGGCGATGCCGATTCCAACGCCCGCAGCGTGTCCACTTGGCGATAGGCGCGCAGTGCCTCTTCGTGCCCCATGTTCAGCCCTCTCACGTCCGGTTTTCGCGACAGGATTTTTAGCGACCGTCATAGCGCGTTCTTGAGCGCTGCCATCGCCCGTGCATCGGCGCCGCTCAAGCTGACCCGGGACCGGACCGATACCTTGGTGGGAGAGTTGAATCAGGACGGTATCACCGCCTGCAAACTCCGGATCCCACAAATATCGAAGAACGAAAGACCAGGAGAAAACCATGGCTGTGATCAACACCAACGTGATGTCGCTGAACACCCAGCGCAATCTCGGTTCCTCGCAAGGCATGCTGCAAACCGCCATGCAGCGTCTGTCCTCGGGCCTCCGCATCAACAGCGCCAAGGATGATGCGGCCGGCCTCGCTATTTCCGACCGCATGACCGCACAGATCCGCGGGCTGAATCAGGCGGCACGCAATGCCAATGACGGGATTTCGGTCGCTCAGACTGCCGAAGGCGCCCTCGGGGAAGTCACCAACGCGCTGCAACGCATCCGCGAGCTGGCCGTCCAGTCGGCCAATGACACCAACTCGGCCACCGACCGCGCCTCGCTGCAGAAGGAAGTGGCCCAGCTCCAGCAGGAAATTACCCGCATTGCCACCCAGACCTCGTTCAACGGCAAGACCCTGCTCGACGGCAGCTTTTCCAATGCGGTATTCCAGGTTGGTGCCTACCAGGGACAGACCATCAGCTTCGGCATCGGTAGCTCCAAGGCTACCGATATCGGCGCGAATCAGGCCAGCTCCAACACGAATGTGGGCGGCGCGCTGACGGCCGCGGCCGACGTCACCGGCGGAAACAACGTGGCTTCCCAGTCGCTGACCATTTCCGGCACCACCGGCACGGCCGCCGTCACCGTGGGCGCTGATGCCACGGCGCGCGATGTGGCCGCGCTCGTCAATGCCCAAAGCGCCACCACTGGCGTGACCGCCACCGCGCGCACCGAGGCGACCATCGATAGCCTCAGCGCGGCCGGCACCGTGACCTTCGATCTCTATGGCGCGAACGGCACCGGCGAGACGATTTCGGCCAACGTAATCAGCACCTCCGACCTGTCAGCGCTGTCCGAGGCCATCAACAGCAAGGCGGCCACCACTGGCATTACCGCCGAACTGTCCTCCGACAAGGCCTCCATCAAGCTGATCAGCGCGGAAGGCTATGACATCGGCGTGGAAAACTTCGTCCACTCCGGCGATGCCGGGGAAACCCTGGATGTCGAAGGCGTCAGCCTGACCGGCCCCACGGGTGGCACCGCAGCCGCCACCGACAGCCTGGTGGTGGGCGGCAAGGTATCGTTCAACGCCGCCAGTAACTACACCCTGACCAGCGACGATGGCACCAGCACCGTACTGAACGCGAGTACGGTAGCCAGCTCGCTGTCTTCGGTGGCCAGCCTGTCGGTCGGCACCCAGACGGGCGCCAGTGATGCGCTGGCGGTGGTCGACGGCGCTTTGGCGTTCGTGGCCGACCTGCGCGCCGGCCTGGGCGCGGTGCAGAACCGCTTCAGCACAGCCATTTCCAATGCCCAGACCACTTCTGAAAATGTCAGTGCGTCCCGCTCGCGGATCTTGGACGCTGATTTCGCGGCCGAAACCGCCAATCTGACCAAAGCCCAGATCCTGCAGCAGGCGGGCACGGCGATCCTGGCCCAGGCCAACCAGGTGCCCCAGACGGTGCTCTCGTTGCTGCGATAAGAAAAGCGAAAGCCCCAAAAAATGCCGCAGCCCCGCTTTTCGGGCTGCGGCTACTCTTCAATAAAGGGTGTCCGGCGATATCAGCATCTCGGTTCCGGCAATCGCTGCCCGACCCCGACCCCCACCAATCGGGAGTGAGTCATGGCATCCATCAGCTCTCCGGGTCTCGGTTCGGGACTGGATGTCAACGCCTTGGTGCAAGGCTTGGTACAGGCCGAACAACAGCCTGCGCAATTGCGCCTGGATCAGCGCGAGACGCAACTGCAGACACGCTTGTCGGCATTCGGCGCACTGAAAGGGGCCTTGGTCGCCTTGCGCGACAGCCTGACTGCCTTGAGCGGCTCCGGGTTGTTCGGTCAGATCAAGGCCACGATTTCACAACCGGAATTGTTTACGGCCACGGCCTCGAGCGACGCAAGGGCCGGCGAATACCGCATTGAAGTCGTGCAGATGGCAAGCGCCCACAAATTGCTCTCAGGTGCTTTCGCAGCGAATACCGCGATCGGCACCGGAACACTGGCGATTACCGCGGGTGGAACTTCATTCGAGGTGGCAATCGATGAGAACGGCCAGACACTGAGCGCCATCCGGGATCGCATCAACGCGGCCACTGGCAACCCGGGCATCGTGGCCCGAGTGATCGACGGCGACGATGGCCAACACCTGATTCTCACCCAAGGCAAGACGGGCAGCGATCAAGCCATCACCATCACCACAAGTGGGGGCAATGGCGGACTGGCAAGCCTGGTCCATGACCCGCTCAATGCCGTGACCGGCAATTACACCGAGCAAAGCCCGGCGCACAATGCGCAGATTCGGATTGACGGCGTCTTGCGCAGCAGTCCGACCAACCGCATCGAGGATGTGGTGGACGGCGTGGATCTGGAGCTGCTCGCTGCCAATCCCGGCAACCCAGCCGATATGCAATTGGCGCCGGACTCGACCGGGGCGAAGGACGCCATCAAGAAATTTGTCGAAACCTACAATGCATTGATCAGCACCCTCGGCAACCTCAGCCGCTATGACCCCGAGTCCAAGTCCGCCGGCCCGCTCCTGGGAGACTCCGCGGCACGCGCCCTGGGCGCGACACTCCGCCGCGAACTCAGCACCCCCTTGAGCGACACCACGAATGACCTGCGCGTATTGAGCGCCATTGGCATCACGAGCGACAAGGCGGGGAATCTCACGCTGAAAGCATCTCGGCTCGATGAGGTACTCAAGAACGACCCTTCGGCCGTGTCAGCCCTATTGACCGGCGATGGCGGCCTGCTCGATCGGCTGGAGCCGGTCGTCACCGGCTATGGCGGCACCAGCGGTGTGGTCGATGCCCGCACCCGCAGTTTGCAGGACGCCATCCGCGGATTGACCCAGGACCGGGAGCGACTGGATCAACGCATGGAAAATCTGCAGAACCGCTACCTCGCCCAGTTCACGGCCTTGGACAAGCTTGTCGGCCAGCTTCAGAGCACCAGCAGTTTTCTCACCCAGCAGATTGCCAACATGAATGCGCTCAACAGCCGCTGAACCCTGTGCCAGAGGATTGACGCTCGAACGGCCCGTGATCACGTGTTTCCGGCGCGATCCGGGCCAAAAGCGGATTCGCCGCATTGCGGCCATGCGCCAAGTGATTGATTGAAAACAAATGGCCCGATATTTGCTGGTGACCACGCGATGCGGGCGCTTTCTGCGGAGACAGCCACGATGAAACCTGACTTCTCGAACAGTCTGGGCATTCACGAAGACGCACTGAAGGTCTGGACGGCGCGCACGCGTCTGCTTGCCGCCAACATTGCCAATGCCGATACGCCTGGATTTCTGGCCAAGGACGTGGACTTCAAGGCCGTCCTGTCTCGGGCCACCAGCCAATCCGGGAACCTCGCGCTTTCCGGGACCGATGCACGACATCTGCCCTCCAGCGGCGTGCACGACCACGTCCGTTACCGGGTCCCGACCCAACCGGCGCTGGACGGCAACAGCGTCGACCTGCAACAGGAACAGGGCGCGTTTGCGGAAAACGCGGTGCATTACCAGGCCACGCTGCAGTTCATCCAGAGCCGTCTGCGCAGCCTGCAACAGGCCATCACTGGGGGAGAACGCTGACCATGTCGCTGTTTGATGTCTTTACCATCGCTGGCTCGGCACTGGAAGCGCAATCGGTCCGGCTCAACCTGACGGCCAGCAACATGGCGAACGCAAACAATGTGGCCGGCTCGGCTCAGGAGGCCTATCGCGCCCGTCAGCCTTACTTCGCCCCCTTGTTGAAGGATGCGCTCGCCTCGACGAATGGCAACGACGTCGCCGCTGCCGGCGTTCGCACCTTGGGCGTTCTGGAAAACCCGGCGCCGCCCCCACGCCTGTATCAACCTGGCCATGCGCTGGCCGATAAGGACGGATATGTCTACGGCAGCAACGTCAATCCAATCGACGAACTGGTCAACATGATTTCCGCATCCCGCTCTTACCAGAACAACGTCGAGGTGCTCAATACCAGCAAGGAATTGCTGCTGCGCACCCTCATGCTGGGCCAATAGGAGGCACGCCATGACGGCCATCCCGACCAATAGCACCATTGATTCGCTGGGCTTGTCCGTGGCCCAGAAATCCACCGCCTCGACCCAAGGCGAGTTGGGGCAGGATGACTTTTTGCTGCTGATGACGACCCAGCTGCGCAATCAGGATCCGACCCAGCCGATGGATAACGGTGCCTTCCTCGGTCAACTGGCACAGTTCAGCACCGTCAGCGGCATCCAGGAAATGCAAGCAGGCTTCGCAGACCTCGCCAACAGTCTGTACACCAATCAGGCCTTGCTCGGCTCATCGCTGGTTGGACGCAAGGTCTTGATTCCGGCCACGACGGTGACCCTTGCAGAACAAGGCACCATTCAAGGCCAGCTCCCAGCCGATGCCGGCCCCGACACCCGGATCAGAATCCTCGACGCGGCCGGCCAGCCGGTACGCACCCTCGCCCCAACGCGGACCGAGAATGGAATGTCATTTACCTGGGATGGCCTGGATGCCAATGGTGAGCGCCTCGCTCCGGGGGATTATCGGGTGGAAACCGTCGGAACGGCGGGCAATTACGCGCCGGGCATTGCGCTCGAAATGGAAGTGAGCAGCGTAAGCCTTGGCCGGACCGGTCAGGCGCTTCGCCTGAATCTAGCCAATGGCCAAAGCGTCGAACTGACCCAGGTGCAGCAGATTCGCTGATCGTAACCCCCAGTCTCTACCCAGCTTTCCGAGGATTCCGTCATGAGTTTCCAAGTCGCACTGACCGGCCTGTCCGCCGCTTCCACCGACCTTGCCGTGACCGCCAACAACATCGCCAATAGCAACACCACCGGCTTCAAGGAATCACGTACCACCTTCGCCGATGTCTATGCCGTGTCCTACCAAGGAATCAGCGCCACCACACCCGGCAGCGGCGTGCGGGTCGCCGGTGTCCAGCAGCAGTTCAGCCAGGGCAGCATCGATTACACGAACAACAACCTCGATCTGGCGATCAGCGGCGATGGCTTTTTCATCGTCAGTCAGGGCGGAAGCCCCGAGTACACCCGCGCCGGATCGTTCGCCGTGGATCGGGACGGCTATGTCGTTGCACCCACCGACGGCGCGCGCCTGCAGGTTTATCCGCCCATCAGCGGCTCCGAAAGTTTCAATACCGGCGGACTCGCCGACCTGAGACTGGAAGCTGGCGCCGGGGCGCCGCAGGCCTCGAGCATCATTCAGCTCGGCGCCAACTTCAAGGCCGACGCAACGCCCCCGCCCGTCGCCACATTCGATCCGGCCGACCCCGAAAGCTACAACAACGCCGTCTCCACGACGGTCTACGATTCGCTGGGCACGGCGCGCACAGCGACGCTCTACGTCGTCAAGGACAGCGCCACGCCGAACACCTGGTCCAGCTATCTCTACGTCGACGGAACCGCCGTCGGCGCCGCGCAACCCGTCACCTTCAACGCCAACGGCAGCCTCGCCACGCCTGCAGGCGGCAGTGCGGCCTATGGCGCATTTACCCCGACCAATGGCGCCGACCCGTTGAATCTGACCGTCGACTTCTCCGGCACCACGCAATACGGCGGCAGCTTCAGTACCAACCGACTGACGCAGGACGGCTATGCCAGCGGTGAGTTGAGCGGCATCGACATCGACAGCAGCGGCGTGGTGCAGGCGCGCTACAGCAATGGCCGGTCGATCCCGCTGGGGAAAATCGCCCTGGCCGATTTTCCCAATCCTGAGGGCCTGCAGAAACAGGGCGATACGCGCTGGACGGAAACCTTTGCCTCCGGTGCGCCGCTGCGCGGCGAGGCCGGTACCAGTAGCCTCGGGTTGATCCAATCGGGGGCGCTGGAAGCATCCAATGTCGACCTGACAGCGGAGCTGGTGCAGATGATCATTTCGCAGCGCGGCTTTCAGGCCAATGCACAGATGATCTCCACCATGGATGAAATCACGCAGACCGTGATCAACATCCGCTGATCCGGCGGCTGAGGAGGGCTCCGAACCATGGACAAAATGCTGTACATCGCCATGAGCGGCGCCGGCCAGATCCAGCGTGCACAAACGCAGATCAGTCACAACCTCGCCAACGCCAGCACGGTCGGATTCAAGGCGGATCTGGATGCCTTCCAGGCACGCGCGCTTTACGGCGACGGTCATCCAAGCCGGGTGTATACCGAAGCCGCCCGCTCGGGATTCGATCGCGCTGCGGGTGCACTCATCCCGACCGGCGGTGAACTCGACGTGGCCATCGAGGACCGTGGATTCATCGCCGTCCAGGCTCCCGATGGCGGTGTGGCCTATACCCGTGCGGGCGATTTGCGACTGACCAATACCGGCTTGCTGGAAACGGGTGCCGGCCATCCGGTGCTGGGACAAAACGGCCCCATTGTCCTGCCGCCCGGCAGTCGGATCGAAATCGGGCGGGACGGGACCCTTTCCCTCGTCCCGCCCGGCGAGCGTCCCAATACCCTGGCGGTCCTGGATCGCGTCGAGTTGGCCGATCCGGATCCAGCGCAGTTGACCAAGGATGAGGCCGGTCTGTTTCGGCTGCCCGACGGCCAGCGCGCCGATCCCTCGGCGGAGGTCCGCCTGATTCCCGGCATGCTCGAGGCCAGCAATGTCCAGGCCAGCCGCGCGTTGATCGACATGATCGCCCTCGCTCGGCAATACGAGATGCAGGTCAAGCTGATGAAAACAGCCGAAGACAACGACGCTGCAGCCAGCCAGCTGCTGCGGATGGAATAAATCGCTGAGAGAAGGAAACACTGATGGATCCGGCACTTTGGGCTTCGAAAACCGGTCTGGATGCCCAGCAGACCCGCATGGCGACCATTGCCAACAACCTGGCCAATGCCAACACCACCGGCTTCAAGCGCGGCCGGGTGGTATTCGAGGATCTGATCTATCAGAACCTGCGTCAGGTCGGTGCTCAGAGCAGCCAGCAGACCCAATATCCTTCCGGTCTCAACCTGGGGACGGGTGTGCGCGTGGTGGCCACCGAAAAAATCTTTACCCAGGGCAACCTGGTCCAGACCGGCAACGCGCTGGACCTCGCCATCCAGGGACGCGGCTTTTTCCAGATCCTGATGCCGGATGGCAGCCTGGGCTATACCCGTGATGGCTCGTTCAATCTGAATGATCAAGGCCAGCTGGTGACCGCCAATGGCTATGTCGTCCAGCCCGGCATCACCATTCCTCAAGGCGCGCAAAGCGTGACCGTCGGTGGCGACGGAACGGTCACCGTGCAGCTTCCCGGTCAGGCCGCCCCGGTGCAGCTCGGCGCCCTGCAAACCGCGGATTTCGTCAATCCCACGGGCCTGCAACCGCAAGGCCAGAACCTGTTCATGGAGTCCGCTGCCTCGGGCCCGGCGCAGCTCGGCACCCCGGGGCTCAACGGCCTGGGCACGCTGCTGCAAGGCACCGTCGAAAGCGGCAATGTGAATGTGGTGGAAGAGCTCGTGAACATGATCGAGACCCAACGTGCTTATGAAATGAACTCCAAGGCCATCAGCACGACGGATCGCATGCTCGAATATCTCAACAACAATCTGTAAGACCACACCGCCGTGAACGCGCTGCTGCATCGATCGCGAACCCTCCCCGGACTCGGCCTGGCGACCGCCTGGCTGCTGGTTGGCTGCGCCGGAGCGCCGCCGACCCGGGTGACCGAGGTTCCCCCGCCCACATTGCCCGCGGTTCAGCCGATCGACAAAAGCCCCAACGGGGCCATCTACCGGCCGGAAACCGAACGGGCGCTGTTCGAGGATCGAACGGCACGGCGCGTGGGCGACGTGCTGACCATCGTCCTCACGGAGCGCACCGACGCAAGCAAGAGTGCCTCCACCCAGACTTCCAAGAGCCAGAGTGTGGAGATCGCCGACCCGACCCTGTTCGGCCGAAACGTCACCTGGGGCGGCAAACCGCTGTTGAGCGCGTCGATCGAAGGCGATCGCGATTTCAATGGCGAAGGCGCCAGCCAGCAAAGCAACCGACTCACTGGCAGCGTCACGGTCCAGGTCGTGGGCCGCCATCCAAACGGCAACCTGCTGGTGAAAGGTGAAAAATGGCTCACCCTGAACCAGGGACAGGAATTGGTGCGGGTCGAAGGCATTGTGCGGCCAACCGACATCACGCCGGACAACACCGTGGCCTCGACGCAGGTGGCCGATGCCCGGATCACCTACAGCGGGCGCGGCGCGCTGGCCGACAGCAACGCGATGGGATGGCTGGCGCGGTTTTTCAATCATCCCGTGTGGCCGTTCTAGGGAGGCATGATGCGTCTGCAATCCTTACATGGCCGCGTGCGGCAACGGATTCTCATCGGCCTGCTGCTGATGATCACCTCGGGCGTCCCGATCGCACAGGCCGAACGCGTCAAGGATCTCGCCAGCGTGCAGGGTGTTCGCAGCAACCAGCTGGTAGGCTACGGCCTGGTCGTCGGGCTGGACGGCACCGGAGATCAGACCAGCCAGGCCCCCTTCACCATCCAGAGCATCCGGAACATGCTGGCCGAATTCGGCATCATCGTTCCGCCGGATGCCAATCCGCAGCTCAAGAATGTGGCCGCGGTCTCGGTACAGGCCGAGTTGCCGGCCTTTGCCAAGCCGGGCCAGCGCATCGATGTCACCGTGGCCTCTATCGGCAATGCCAAGAGCCTGCGCGGCGGCAGCCTGCTGATGACGCCGCTCAAAGGCGCCGATGGCCGGGTGTACGCCATGGCACAGGGCAATCTGGCCGTCGGCGGCCTGGGCGTATCGGGACGCGATGGATCTCGTATCAGCATCAACATCCCGAGCGCCGGCCGAATTCCCGGCGGCGCTTCGGTGGAACGGGAAGTCCCCAGCGGTTTCGCCCACGGCGACGCGATCCAGCTGAACCTGCACAACCCTGATTTCACCACCGCCAACCGCCTGTCGGAAGCCATCGAACAACGCTTCGGGTCGGGAATCGCACGCGCCCAGGACGCCGCATCGGTCACCATCCGGGCCCCTGCCAGCGCCGAACATCGCGTGGCCTTTCTCGCGGCGCTCGAGAACCTTGAACTGGAGCCAGGGGGAGCCCCGGCCAGAATCATCGTCAACAGCCGAACCGGAACGGTGGTCATCAATCAGGAAGTGCGTGTCTCCCCCGCCGCCGTGACGCACGGCAGTCTGACCGTCACGATTCGCGAGGATTTTCGTGTGTCCCAGCCCGAACCGTTCGGCCAGGGCCGCACCGTCGTGACGCCGGACACGGGCATTGAAGTGAGTCAAGCGAACAATCGCATGTTCCTGTTCGCACCCGGCGTGGGTCTCGCCGAGATCGTCCGGGCTGTCAACGAAGTGGGCGCCGCGCCCGGCGATCTGGTCGCCATACTGGAAGCGCTCAAGGAAGCCGGTGCCCTGCGTGCCGAGCTGGTTGTGATCTGATTCCGAGGATGTCCGCATGATCCATGCCCCCAATACCTTTGCTGCCGACCCAAAGAGCCTGGATACCTTGCGGGAGCGGCTCCGCAATGAGCCGGATCAGGGGCGAACCGAAGTGGGACGTCAATTCGAGTCGCTGTTTATTCAGATCATGCTCAAGAACATGCGCAGCGCGACCATCAGCCCCGGCGTGACCGACTCGGATCAGAGCCAGTTCTATCAGGAACTGTTCGATACCCAGATCAGCCAGCAACTGGCTCAGGGACAGGGCCTCGGTATCGGAGAACAGGTGACCCGCCAGCTTGATCCGGCACCCGTGCGGCCGCGCGCCGACTCGTCCGCGGAGGCGGCCGCACCTGGACTGTTTCAGAATCTGACGCTGAACCGGCCCACTCTGACCCCGCCGACGCACGCCGTCCGGCCAGCGCCTCTCCCGGCCTTCACCGCGTTCGCAGCGGCGCCACTTCGCTCCGCCCCCGCGTCGGGTCATGCCGAACCGGCGCCGCGCGCGCGCAGCGTCGAACCGGTCAATCGGCCACCGCAACTGGCCGCCCCTGCTCGCGATGCAATGGCGACCCGGATCGCATCCGCTGCCGAACGTGTCGATTGGCCGCCGAACTCGCCGGAAGCCTTCATCGGCGCCCTCTGGCCCCATGCCCAACGGGCCGCCGAGGATCTCGGAGTCTCGCCCAAGGTGCTCCTGGCCCAGGCCGCTCTCGAAAGTGGTTGGGGGAAGCGTCAGATACGGCATCCCGATGGCCGCACGAGTTTCAATCTGTTCGGCATCAAGGCCGGCCGCGGCTGGGAGGGTGAACGCGTACGGGTATCGACGCTGGAATACACCGGTACCGTGAGCGAGCGGCGGCTGGAGCACTTCCGGGCCTATGATTCGTTGTCGGACGCCTTTGCTGATTATGTCCGGCTGCTCAAGAACAATCCCCGTTATCAGGATGCGCTGGGCGCCGGCAATGATCACGGCGCCTTTGCCGATGCCTTGCAACGCGCCGGTTACGCTACCGACCCGAACTATGCCGCGAAGATCAAGCGCATCATGGCGACGCGCATGACCCATTTGGATCAACCCGAACCCGGCACGAGCCTGGTTTGATCGGAGTCGTTCGTCATGGCCGACATGTTTTCTTCCGGGGTATCCGGGCTTCTGGCCTTCCAGAACGCCCTGACGACCACCAGTCACAACATCAGCAATGTCGCCACCGAGGGCTACAGCCGTCAGCGGGTCGAGCTGGGCACCCGCCCCGCCGAACTGCAGAACGATTTCTACCTCGGAACCGGCGTCAATAGCCAAACCGTCCGGCGCAGCTACGATCAATTGCTGACCGAGCAGGTCCGCAACACGGGCAGTGCAGCCGCGCAGATGGATCGCTATGCGACACTCGCCGCTCGCCTCGACAACCTGCTTGCGGCGCCTGGCACCTCCATCTCTCCCATGCTGACGCAGTTTTTCAACGACATCGAGCGCCTTGCGGAAAACCCATCCGGCATCCCCGAACGTCAGGTGGTGCTGACCGATGCCGAGTTGCTTGTGGATCGTTTCAACGCGCTCGACGCACAGTTGAACAACCTGCAAGCCGAGACGAACAGTCAAATCGCAAGCGATGTCACGGAAATCAATCGACTTTCCAGAAATGTCGCCGAGCTCAACGGACAAATCGCACTCGCTCAAAGTCGGGCCAACGGCACGCCCCCGAATGATCTGCTCGATGCGCGTGACGAAGCCCTGCGCCAGCTGGGAGAAAAAGTTTCGATTCAGACCGTTGCCCAGGACAACGGCGCGGTCAATGTGTTTGCAGGTAGCGGTCAGGCCCTGGTTGTGGGGCAGACCGCAACGCCGCTGGCCACCGTCGCCAATGCCTATGAACCGACTCGACTGGAAATCGCCTATGGCAGCCCCACTGGTCCCCAGGTGAGCAACCAGCTCACCGGCGGCAGTCTCGGCGGGACACTGGCCTTTCGGCGCGAAACGCTCGACGTCGCACGCAACAGTCTGGGCCAGCTGGCGATTGGCGTTGCCGAGACGGTCAACGAACAACATCGCATGGGCATGGATCTCAACGGTCAGTTGGGCGCCGCGGTCTTTGCAATCGATGCCCCGGGGGTTCTGCCGCATCGCGACAATGCCGGCACCGCGACCGTGGCAGCGAGCATCACCGATCCCCGAGCGCTGACGGCATCCGACTACCAGGCGCGTTACGATGGCAGCCAATGGGAGATCACCCGCCTGTCGGATGGCATGCAGACCAGCGGCAACCTGCCGTTGGCGCTGGACGGCATCACCATCGACCTCACCGGAACGCCGGCGGCGGGCGATCGGTTCCTGATCCAGCCGACTGCGGGAGGAGCGGCCAGTCTGCGCGTGGTGATCGATGACCCCCGCGAACTCGCCGCAGCCAGCCCCGTTCGTACCCGCGCTGCCCTCAGCAACGCGGGAACGGGGCGCATTGATGCCGGGCTCGTCGTCGATCCGACCGATCCCGCCCTGATGACGCCAGTCACCATCGAATTCCTCACGCCCACCACCTATTCCATCAATGGCAGCGGCAGTTTTGCCTACAGCGCGGATGCCGCAATCGCCATGAATGGCTGGGAGATCCGGATCAATGGGGCACCTCAAGCGGGCGATCAGTTCACCGTCGCGCCAAACAGCGGCGGCGTCGGCGACAACCGCAACGCATTGGCGCTGGCCGGGCTGCAATCACAAAGCCTGCTGGACGGCGGGAGCGCAACCTACGGTGAGCGGTACGAGCGTGTGGTGGGTGAAGTGGCCAATCGCAGTCGTCAGGCCGCGCTGGGACGGGACACGCAACGCCTGCTCGTCGATCAGGCCCGCGCGGCGCGCGATGCGGTCTCCGGCGTGAACCTGGACGAAGAAGCGGCGCAGATGTTGCGGTTTCAGCAGGCCTATCAAGCCGCCGCGCAGGTCATCGCGACGGCAGATGGCCTGTTCCAAACCCTGCTGGACGCCTTGCGGAGATAACCATGCGCATTTCTACCGCCCAAGCTCAAAGCCAACTGGTCCAGACGATGCTGGACAAACAAACCCAGCTCGCGCGCACTCAGCAGCAACTGGCGACCGGCCAGCGTCTGCTCGCCCCCGCCGACGATCCCTCGGCGGCGTTGCGGACACTGGCGCTGGATCGCGCCCTGGATCGGCTGACCACGTTCGGGCGCAACAGCGATCTGGCTCAAAGCCGCCTGCAGGCCGAGGAAGGCGCACTGGCGGCCATGGGGGACATCCTGTTGCGCGCACGCGAGTTGGCACTGCAGGCCAATACGGCGGCACAGGATGGCCTCAGCCGGAACGCGATCACCGCCGAATTGCGCGTACTCCAGGATCAGCTTCTGGATGTCGCGAATCAGACCGATGCGCAGGGCGAGTTCCTGTTCGGGGGGTATCAGAGCCGGCAAACGCCATTCCTGCGCGACGCCAGCGGCACCGTCAGCTATACGGGCGATGCAGGCCAACGCTTGGTGTCCATCGGCCAGAATCGGCTCGTGGCCGTCAGTGATTCCGGCGAGCGGGTCCTGCTCACGGCGCGCGACGGCAACGGCGTCTTCCGCACGGCTGCCGAATCCGCCAATACCGGCAGCGGGCGCATCGATGCCGGCAGTGTCGTGGACCGGTCCGCATGGGTCGCGGACACCTATACCCTGGTCATGACGACGCCTGATCAATACGAGATCCGCGATGGCACCGGCGGTGTCATCGGCTCAGGGGCATATGTCGCCGACAGTGCCATCGTGTTCAACGGCATTCAGGTCACGGTCAGTGGTACACCTAAGGCCGGCGATCAGTTTCAGCTCCGTCCCAGCGCGCATCAGGACATCTTCAGCACATTGGCTCAGGTGACCCAGGCGGTATCCAGCCTGGATGGCGATCCGGCTGAATCCGCCCGTGAAATCAGCGCGCTCGGACGTGGCATCGAGGAAATCGATCAAGCGCTGAGCCATCTGCAAACCATCCGCACGGAGGTGGGCAGCCGCATGGCGACGCTCGATCAGCAACGGGAAATCAATGCCGATGAGGTCCTGAACCTGCAATCCCTGCGCTCGCAGTTGCAGGATCTGGATTACACCGAGGCAATCGGCCGGTTGAATCTCCAAACCGTGGCCCTGCAGGCCGCTCAGCAGAGCTATCTCAAGGTTCAAGGTCTGTCGCTGTTCAACCTGATGCGCTGACCGGCCATGGTAGCCCTTCGGGGCGCGACCAACGCAGCCGCGCGCCGACCGCATTCGGGGGAGCGGCGAAAGCCGCTGCGACCCATGTCTCGGCCACCGCTGCCAGTTCCCCGTCCACCCAGAGCAGCGGCAAGCGATCGCGGACCCAGGGGGCGATCCCCGCTTGGCGGCACAGTTCGGTCAGGAGTTTGCGATGCACCTGACCCGGCAGACGGATTCGCTCGCCGCCACGCCGGAAGCGGACTTCCACATGGCGGCCTGTGAGGCGTGCCGGATCGAGGCCGCCCAGCGTGGATTCCAGATCCAGGGTCCCCAACCCGGACGGCAACGCCAGAGGACCGCGGGGATCCGGCCAGTCCAGACTGCCCGATGGCGCGTCGGGCAGCGGCGCCATGGCATAGGCGTAATGCCGGTGGCGCCGAATCTCCCCGCCCCGATAGCGCAGCAGCACCTGCCGATCGGTGCCCGCATGCGCCAATTGCTGCGCAATGGTGCTCAGCATGCGCGCACTCGGCAATGGCAAGCCGATACGCGCAAGCCAATGACGAAGCAACAGGTCGCGTTCGACGCGGGAATGGGCAAGCCACGGCGCCAAGGCCAGTGCGCCGTCGATCACGACCGCTGTATGCGCGTTGGCTTCCGACCAGCACTCGAGCTGGCGCGCAGCCTGGGCACAATGGTGGGCGCTGCGCGACACCGTCTGCGCCGCCTGCGGCCAGCGTTTGCGCAACAGCGGCAGCACCACACCGCGCAGGAAGTTGCGATCCAAGGACGGATCCGCGTTGCTCGGATCCTCGAGCCACCGCAATCCGCGACGCACCGCGTAGTCGTGTAACTGCGCCCGCGTGAGCGACAGGAGCGGTCGCGCCACAAAACCCGGGGCAAGACGACGCCACGGCGCGATCGCCGCCAAACCGGCCGGGCCCGCACCGCGCAGGGCCTGGAGCAGAAAGGTCTCGAGCTGGTCATCGGCGTGATGGGCCGTTAACAGCACTTGGCCCGCATCGAGCTGCGCAGCCAGCGCAGCATAGCGAGCTTCGCGCGCCCAGGCCTCCACACTCGCCCCGGTCGGGGGATCGTCCGTCAGCGTGAGAAGCGTGAAGTCGATCTCCCGCTCCTGGCACCATACCCGACAGTGCGCACCCCAGTCGGCACTGTTCGGATGCAACCTGTGATCGACATGAATGGCGTGAAAGGGTGGCAGTGCGCTCCGGTCCTGCAGGACCAGATCCATCAGCACCGTCGAGTCGAGGCCGCCGCTGAATCCGATATGCCAGCGGGACGCGTCAGGCCAGTGCTGAACGACCTGCCGGAAGGCATCTCGCACAGCTGCGGTCACGACCGCTCAACTCTCCCGATAGGGCCCATATCCCATCAGCCGCTCCCGACGCCGCTCAATCAGTCGCGCCCGATCGAAGGTCTGCAATTCGTCGAGACTCTGGATCAGAAAACTCTTCAGACGCTCCGCCATCAAGACAGGGTCGCGATGCGCGCCCCCCAAGGGTTCTTCGATCACCGTATCGATCAAACCGAGTTCGAGCACCCGATCCGACGTGATGCCCATGGCTGCAGCGGCCTCCTCGGCGCGCGCGGCATCCTTCCACAGGATGGAGGCACAGCCTTCCGGCGAGATCACCGAATAGATCGAATACTGCAGCATCGCCACCCGATCGCCGACGCCGATGGCCAGCGCGCCACCGGAGCCGCCTTCGCCGATTACCGTGCACACGATGGGGGTCCCCAACCGCGCCATGACGAACAGATTTCGGGCAATGGCCTCGCTCTGTCCCCGCTCTTCCGCATCGATTCCGGGGTAGGCGCCCGGCGTATCGATCAGGGTGAGCACCGGCAGGTCGAAGCGCTCAGCCATTTCCATCAGGCGTTGCGCCTTGCGATAGCCTTCCGGGCGCGGCATGCCGAAGTTACGCCGGATCTTTTCCTTGGTGTCGCGGCCCTTCTCCTGGCCGATCACCATGACGGGCCGGCCGTCCAGCCGCGCCACGCCGCCCACGATGGCCGCGTCATCCGCAAACGACCGGTCGCCGTGCAGTTCCTCGAAATCGGTGAAGATCGTCTGAATGTAATCAAGTGCATGCGGGCGACGGGTATGCCGCGCCAATTGCGAGACCTGCCAAGGCGTGAGCTTTGAAAAAATCGTCGCGGTCAACGCCCGGCTCTTGGCTTCGAGACGCTGGATTTCTTCGCTGATGTTGACTGCGGAGTCATCCCCTACATGCCGGAGTTCTTCGATTTTCGCTTCGAGTTCGGCGATGGGCTTTTCAAATTCAAGGAAGTTGAGCTGCATGGTCTGCCTGTCGTCAGATCGGCGAGGGCCACATTGCACCAGAAAACCCCCTCGCTGTCCAAGCCAGACCGAATTCATTCTGCGCCGCGATCGCTCAGCGTCCCAACCCTCGTGCCGATAAGGCGATTACTGGCAGTCGGAAACAATAGCCGGTCCACCGAGGAGGAGAAAATCGTGAGAAGAGTCACATCTTGCGCCTGGGTACTTTCTGCGGCATTGGCCCCGTTTACGGTTCAGGCCGAACTGATTGAGCTGTCAGACGCCGAACTGAGCCGTATCGAGGGCACCAATGGGCTTGGCACCTGGAATCCGGGACCCGCCATGATCGAGCCACAGCAGCCGGCCGTTCCGATTTCCAGTCCCTGGACGCTCAATGCCGAATGGGAGGCAATCGGACTCAGCCTTCCCACCGTCGCGCCCCCGTTCACCTGGGCCATGAGCCTGCGCGATTCCCTCGATCCGGTGACGTTGCCTTCGATTCAGCCTTTCGCGTCCAGATTGCATTCATTCCCCGGGCTGGCAGGAACGGTCACCGGCGCTTCTCTGAGCCTGGCCGGCGCCTATCTGCTCACGCTGAATGGGCAGTACATCCTGGCGCGTTGATCGCCGGCACGCGCCACCATCAGCCCGACGATCCGTATTGCGATGTCGCCCGCGCTACAATCAGCGCTGTTCGCGAAACCAAGGGATTGGAAGATGACCAGGGGATGGTCCAGCCAAAGCCTGCGTGCCATGGGATGGGCAATAGCGGCTTATTTCGCCGCCATGGTCATCAGCAGTGTCGCCCTGTCCGGGCTCACCCGGCTTTATCTGGGTGTCCGGGGATGGGATGACGCCCAGATTCATGACTTCTTGACCCGGCAATTTCAGTCCTATCCCCAAATGGTGCTGGCCATCCTACCCGGCGTGTCGGCGGCCGGGGCGGCGGGATACACGGTAGCGAACCGCGTCACCGCGCTGGAATATTGGCATGCCCTCGGCATCGCGCTGCTGACTGCGCTGATCTTCACTGGGCCCGTGATGACGCGCTTGCCGCTGTGGTATACGCTCATGACCGTGACGCTGAGCGTGGTCGCGGCGCTTTTCGGCGCTTCATTTCCCAAGAGATACAGAATGACATCAAACCCTTGATTCGCAGGGGATGGCTCAGCCTTGAAGGGCCGCAGCCCGAGGAAATCGCGTCGCCGCCGACGGTGCGGGACGCGCGTATTCCAGTTGCACGGCTTCAACGCCCAGCAGATCGCGCAAGCGCTGCAGCAGATCGCCGGACGGCTGAATGCGCCAGGATTCCCCTGCACAGAGCATCGCCTCGGCGATTGGTGTCCGGTAGACGATGCGCACCGGGCAGGATCCCCCCCGGAACGGTTCCAATCCATCGACAAGCCGATCGATCAGCGTGGCAGAAGTTTCATCCAGCGTCAGGGTGAGGCGTTTGCCATAGCGCAGCCGCATCTGCTCAAGATCCAGCAGCTGACGCGGCGTCAGCCGGAAATTACCCGAGTAGTCGTCGTAGCCGAAACTCCCCTCGACCACCAGCAGTTGGTCTTTCACGATCAGATGTTGATAGCGCTGGTATTGATCCTCGAACACCGCCACCTCCAGGCGTGCGGAACGGTCATCCAGCGTCAGAAACGCGCGCTTGCCGGCCTGGCGCCGAATCGCGACGACCAGCCCCGCAACCACCACATCCCGTTTCTGCCCCGATCCGCCCTCCGTCGTCCCGGTGGAAAGATTGCTCAGCCGATCGGAGACAAACTGTCGCAAATCTGCTTCAAACTGGGTAATCGGGTGGCCCGTGAGATAGAGGCCAAGGGTCTCTTTTTCTTCCTGCAGGCGCTGGGCTTCAGGCCATTCGGGGATCCCGGCCGTGGCCAACAGCGCCGGCCGGACGGGCTCACTGCCCAGGCCGAACAAGTCATCCTGCCCCACAGCGCCGGCACGCCCCTGCTGCTCCGCCAGGCGAAGCGCCTCATCCAGACCCTGCATCATCCCGGCGCGCGTTGGGCCCAGCGTATCCATCGCACCGGCGCGGATCATGGCCTCGAGCGCCCGTCGGTTGACCCGCCGCCCATCAACGCGGCAGCACAGATCCACCAGATCCTTGAAAGGCCCGCCGCCGGCACGCTCCTCCACAATCGCATCAATCGCACCCCGTCCCACACCCTTGATGGCACCCAGGCCGTACTGCAGCCGGTCCGGTGCGGGGGCGCTGAAGCGGTAATCGGACTGATTCACATCCGGCGTCTGCACCGTGAGCGCCATGGCCCGGCACTCGTCGATCAGGTTCACGACCTTGTCGGTGTGATCCATATCGGCCGACAGCACGGCTGCCATGAACGCGGCCGGATAGTGCGCCTTGAGATACGCGGTCTGGTAGGAGAGGAGCGCATAGGCCGCCGAGTGCGACTTGTTGAAACCGTAGCCGGCGAACTTCTCCATCAGGTCGAAGATGTGCGTCGCCGTCGCCTCCGGCACGCCGCCAGCCTGTGCACCGGCCAGAAAAATCTCGCGCTGCTTGGCCATTTCCTCGGGCTTTTTCTTGCCCATGGCGCGACGCAGCAGATCGGCGCCGCCGAGCGTATAGCCCGCCAGTACCTGCGCGATCTGCATCACCTGCTCCTGATACAGGATCACGCCGTAGGTCGGTTTGAGGATGGGTTCCAGTGCCGGATGGGGATAGTCTACCTTCGCCCGTCCGTGCTTGCGGTTGATGAAATCGTCCACCATGCCCGATTGCAGCGGTCCGGGCCGGAACAGCGCCACCAGCGCGACGATGTCTTCGAAACAGTCCGGCTGCAGGCGCTTGATCAGATCCTTCATGCCGCGCGATTCAAGCTGGAATACCGCGGTGGTCTCGCAACGCTTGAGCAAGGCAAACGTTGCAGCATCATCCAGCGGCAGCGCATCGAGCGTCAGTGGTGTTTCGCCGCGCGCGTTGCGCTCGTGGTTGATGGCCGCGACCGCCCAGTCGAGGATGGTGAGCGTCCGTAAGCCGAGGAAATCGAACTTGACGAGACCGGCGGCTTCCACGTCGTCCTTGTCGAACTGGGTCACCAGATTCTCGCCGCCCGCTTCGCAGTACAACGGCGTGAAGTCGGTGAGCTCGGAGGGCGCGATCACCACGCCGCCGGCGTGCTTACCGGCATTGCGGGCCACACCCTCGAGCGCCCGGGCCAAGTCGATCAGCACCTGCACCGCCTCATCTTCGCGGTAGAGCCGGCCGAGCTCGGGTTCCTGCTCCAGTGCCTTGTCCAGCGTGATGCCAAGTTCGAACGGGATGAGCTTCGCAATACGGTCGACGAAGCCGTAGGGATGGCCCAGCACGCGGCCGACATCGCGCACCACGGCCTTGGCCGCCATGCTGCCGAAGGTGATGATCTGGCACACCTGATCGCGACCGTAGCGCTGGGCCACATAGTCGATGACCCGATCACGACCTTCCATGCAGAAATCGATGTCGAAATCCGGCATCGATACGCGTTCCGGATTGAGGAAACGCTCGAACAGCAGATCGTAGGCAATGGGATCGAGATCGGTGATGCCAAGCGCGTAAGCCACCAGGGAGCCGGCGCCCGATCCGCGCCCCGGGCCCACCGGCACGCCGTTTTCGCGGGCCCAACCGATGAAATCGGCCACGATGAGAAAATACCCGGCAAAACCCATGCCGCTGATCACATCAAGCTCGCGGGCCAGGCGCTGGTCATAACGGACATCGTCGCCCGCCCCCGCCCGACCGCTCGCACGCCGTGCGCTCAGCCCTGCTTGGGCGACCTCACCGAGATATGCCTCCGGACTGCGTGCGTCGGGCACCGGAAACCGCGGCAGCACGTTTTCCCCGAGCCGCAATTGCAGGCTGCATCGACGGGCAATCTCGACACTGTTGGCCAACGCTTCAGGCAGATCGGCGAACAGCTCGGCCATCTGCTCGGGCGAGCGCAGAAACTGCTCAGCCGTATACTCGCGCGGTCGCCGGGGATCATCCAGCAGACGGCCGCTGTTGATGCAGACCCGCACCTCATGTGCGTCGAAATCCTCGGGCTGCAGAAAACGTACATCGTTGGTGGCCACCAGGGGTACGCCGGCACGCCCGGCCAGATCCACGGCGCCGGGGAGATAGATCGCCTCATCCGCATGGCCGATGCGGCTCAGCTCAAGATAATAGCGATCGCCGAACAGCGCTGTAGCCGAGTCCAGGAGCGTCCGCGCCTGTTCGTCCCGTCCGGCAATGAGCGCGCGACCGATCGCGCCTTCCCGCCCGCCCGATAGGGCGATCAGTCCTTCGGTACCTTCTTCGGTCAGCCAATCCCATGTGAGCAGCGGCGGGCCGCGACGCTGGCCCTCGCGGTACAACCGCGTCACCAATCGGGTCAGATGATGATAGCCCGCAAGGTTCTGGCACAGCAGCGTGAGGCGTGTGGGCGGCAAGGACTCCCCCTCATCCACCCAGACATCCACCCCGGCGATGGGTTTGATGCCCTCGCCCCGAGCCGCCTTGTAGAACTTCACCAGGCCGAACAAGTTGGACTGGTCAGTGATGCCGACCGCAGGCATGCCCAGTTCCCGCGCGCGGGCCACCAGGGGCTTGATGCGCACCAGCCCGTCGACCAGCGAATATTCCGTATGCACCCGCAGGTGGATGAAGGAAACCGTCATCCTGCACCTTCCGCCAACACGCGCCGAACCGGCGCGAAGCTGCGCCGATGGACCGGGCTTGGCCCATGCTGCCGCAATGCGGCCAGATGCGCAGCGGTCGGGTAGCCCTGATGACGCGCGAAACCGTATTCGGGGTAGCGCGCCGCAAGCTGGGTCATCTCCCGGTCACGGCTCACCTTGGCCAGAATCGACGCAGCACTGATGGCGCCCGCGTCACGATCCCCACCGATTATCGTCCGTGTCGGCATGGACAGGACGGGCGCCTGATTGCCATCGATCCACACCGCATCGGGTACTACAGGGAGGGCCTGGACGGCGCGTGCCATGGCCAGCAAGGTAGCCTGCAGGATATTCATGTGGTCGATTTCGGCGACCTCGGCGCGACCGATCGCCCAGGCATGGGCATGGATGAGAATGTGGCCGAATAGGGCTTCCCGGCGTCTGGCGCTGAGGCGCTTGGAGTCATCCAGACCCGCGATGGGTCGCTCGGGATGCAGGATGACTGCCGCCGCCAGCACCGGCCCCGCCAAGGGACCCCGACCGGCCTCATCCACGCCAGCGATCCACGTTGCGGAATGCCCTTTGATCATGCGGGCGGCAACCTCCGCGCCACACGCAGCACGGCATCGGCGGCAGCTTCGGCCCCGCCGGCCCGCAGCGTCTGGCGCAGTTGAGTGAAACGCGCGCGCATCGCCGCACCGCGGCCCGGATCGTCCAGCAACGCGAGCATCTCGTTGGCCAGCGCGTCTGGGGTTGCCGCGTCCTGGATCAGCTCGGGCACCAGCCGTTCTCCGGCGAGCAGGTTCGGCAGTGCGACATGTTCGGTGCGCACCAGATGACGCGCCAGGGCATAGGTGGTCGGCGCGAGCCGGTAGCCCACCACCATGGGGCAGCCCAGTAGCATCGCTTCGAGTGTCGCGGTGCCGCTGGCCACCAACGCCCCGTCACTCGCCTCGAGCACGTCGCGTGCACCATCCTCCAAGAGTTGCAGTGGCAGGCCCGGCGCCACCTGAACACGGGCTGCTTCAATCGGCTCGCGCAAGCCCGGATGGGCCAGCGGGACCAGGAAACGGGCATCGGAATGCCGCGCGGCCACAAGACGGGCAGCGGCGAGGAACGGTTCCGCCAGCCGGCGAACTTCGCCTTGCCGACTGCCGGGCAAGAGCGCAATGAGCGGTCCGGCATCCGGCAATCCCAGGCGCCGCCGCGCTGCTGCCCGGTCCGGTGGATCGGGCAACATGTCGGCCAGGGGATGCCCCACGAACCGTACGGGCACACCGTGCTGGCGGTAGAATTCCGCTTCGAAGGGCAGCAGGGTCAGCATCGCATCGGCCGACCGACGAATGCCCCGGATTCGCCCCTGCCGCCAGGCCCAGACCGATGGGCTGACATAGTGGACGGTGGGAATTCCTGCGGCTCGCAAACGCCGCTCGAGGCCCAGCGTGAAATCCGGCGCGTCGATACCGATGAACACATCGGGTCGATTTCGGAGGAAATGCTCGGCGAGTTCCCGGCGCAGGCGCATCAGACGGGGAACATGACGGATCACTTCGGTCAGCCCCATCACCGCCAACTCGCCGCAATCGGCCAGTGGCCGGGCGCCCGCCCCGACCATGCGCGGTCCCGCCACACCTTCCACGCGCACAGGTCGGTCCGACTGCTGACGCAGGCTTCGGATCAATGCGCCGCCCAGCTGATCACCGGACAACTCGCCTGCGACGATGCCGATGCGCAAGGCCATATCAGCGGATGATGCTGCGCGGATTGGATTCCAGGAAATGGCTGAAGCGGGCGACGTCGGGATGACCGGCCGCCAGCACCTCGAGTTCCGCGCGTGCCTGTTCCAGACGCAAGCCGCTGCGATAGAGCAGCTTGTAGGCTTTCTTGAGCACCAGGACCCGGTCGGCATCGAAGCCGTGACGGCGCATGCCTTCGGTGTTCAGTCCCGCCGGTTTGGCAGGAATGCCCGAGGCCACCACGAACGGCGGCACATCGCGATTCACGCCCGCGGCAAACTGCAAAAAGGCGTGAGCGCCGATCTTGCAGAACTGGTGCACCATGGCGAAACCGCCCAGGATGGCGTGGTCGTCGATGTGCACGTGACCGGCCAAACTGGCGTTGTTGGCCATGACGACGTCGTTGCCCAGGATGCAATCATGGGCGATGTGCACGTAGGCCATGATCCAGTTGCGGCTACCGATGCGAGTCACACCCTCGTCTTGGATCGTCCCTCGGTTGATCGTACAGTACTCGCGGATCGTGTTGCCGTCGCCGATCTCCAGACGCGTGGGTTCGCCGCGGTATTTCTTGTCCTGCGGGTCATCGCCGATGGAGGCAAACTGGTAGATGCGGTTATTGCAGCCGATCCGGGTCGGTCCCTTGATCACGACGTGGGGACCGATGACGCAACCGGCCCCGATCTCCACGCCGGGACCGATGACGCTGTAGGGGCCGATCTGAACCCCCTCGCCCAACGTGGCTCCTGAATCGATGATGGCGCGCGGATCAATCACGACCGTACCTCCGTGCCGCACACATGATTTCGGCCTCGGCCACACAGACGCCGTCGACCTCGGCACGGGTCTCGAAGCGCCAGATTTGCCGCAGCGTGCGCTGGAGCACGACGTGAATCCGCAACTGATCTCCCGGTTCGACGGGCTTCTTGAACCGCGCGCGATCCATTCCAACCAGATAGTAAAGCTGGCTCGGATCCGACGGCGTGTCGGCGCTGCGGTAAGCCAGGACACCGGTCGCCTGCGCCATCGCCTCCAGAATCAAGACGCCGGGCATGACCGGCCGCCCCGGAAAATGCCCCTGGAAGAAGGGCTCGTTGATGGTGACGTTCTTGAGGGCCACCAGATGACTACTCGGGGTGACCTCGACGATCCGATCAAGCAACAGAAACGGGTAACGATGGGGCAACAAGGCCTGAATTTGCGGAATGTCCATTTGAGTCAAGTGTCAGATCCTTCTTCATCGGCGCCCGGATCGAGGGTGCTCACCCGACGTTCCAGGCGGCGCAGACGGCCGGCCATCTCGTCCAGATGACGCACGCGCGCCATGTTGCGCTGCCAGCGGCGATTGTCGTCAACCGGCAAGCCGGATGAGTATACCCCGGGCGAATGCAGCGAATGGGTCACCATGGTCATCCCGGTAATCACAACGCCGTCGGCAATCTGCAGGTGACCGTTCATCCCCACGCCGCCACCGATCATGCAGCGTCGACCGATCACCGTACTCCCGGAAATACCGGTGCAGGCCGCAATCGCGGTATGTTCGCCGATGCGCACGTTGTGGCCGATCTGAATCTGGTTGTCGAGCTTGACGCCATCTTCCAGAACGGTATCGTCCAAGGCACCCCGATCGACCGTCGTGTTGGCGCCGATTTCCACATTGTTGCCGATTCTCACCGAGCCGAGCTGCGGGACTTTGATCCATTGCTCGCCATCCTGGGCAAAACCGAAGCCATCGGCACCGATCACAACACCGGGATGCATTACGCAACAGCGACCCATGGTGACGGCCTTGCCGACATAAACCCGCGCGACCAGCCGGCTCTGCTCGCCGATGCAGGCGTTTGCAGCGATCACGCAATGTGGCCCGATGACGGCCGCTTCGCCGACTTCGGCCCCGGCCTCGATGACACAGTGCGGCCCGATTTCGGCTTTCGAATGAACGCGGGCAGCCGGATCGACGACCGCCGTGGGGTGGATGCCCGGAACGATCGCATCAGGCGGGCAGAACAGGGTCGCCAGATGTGCAAAAACCAAATGGGGATTGGGGGAGATCAGCGCCGGTACCGGACTCGACGCCGCATCCGCATCCTGAAGCACGACGGCCCCGGCTTGGGTCTGACCGAGCGATCGCCGATAGGCGGCGCTAGCCAGAAACGCGATGTGCCCCCGCCGGCCAGGCGACAGCGAACAGACGCCGACAATGCGCGTCTCACCATCGCCCAACAAGCGACAATCAAAACGTTGGGCCAATTGGGCCAGTGTATATTCTGCCACCCTCACTTCCCGGCGGCAGATCAGCGCGCCTTGCCCTGCAATTCCTGGATTACTCGCGCCGTGATATCCATCCGCTGTGAGGCATACAGCACCCCTTCGGAAAGGATCAGGTCGAAGCCTTCACGCTCGGCCAAATCCCGAATCACGCGCGAGACATTGCGATCGATTTCTCGTAAACCCTCCATGCGGCGGGCTTGCAGCTCTTCCTCGAACTGGCGGCGCTTTCGAATCAGCTCCCGCTGGGCGGCCAGAAGCTCCCGCTCCATTTGTTCGCGTCGTTCCGGGGACAAGGTCTGAACATTGCGATCGAAATCTTCCTGCTTCTGGGTGAATGCCGTTTCCTCGCGGGCGAGCATGCGCTTGCGCTGCTCCAGATCAGCCTCGAGGCTTTCGCGAAGCGCACGGGCCTGCGGCGCCTCGCGCAGCAACTGGGCCAGGTCGATCACGCCCACTTTCATCTCCGCATGGGCCAAACTCGTCAAGCCAAGCAGGATGACCGCTACAGCCATTCGCATTGTCATTGCTCCTGTCGCGATCAATCAGAACGTGGCTCCGAAGGTGAAGCTGAACACCTCGGTATCGTCCCCCGATTCGTCGTTCAGCGGATAGGCAATGGCGAACTCCAGCAGACCGAGGATCGGTGTCAACCACTGGAAGCCAACACCGGTGGATGCACGCAGCTCGCCTGCATCGAAGTCATCATAGGTGTCGAACACATTACCGGCATCCACGAACAGGCTGAAACGCGTATTGCGACTTTCTCCGAGCAAGGTTGGGAACAACATCTCGAGCTGAGTAATGGTGCGGAAGTTGCCACCCAATGGGTTGTTGTACTCGTCCCGTGTGCCCAAGGAGCTTCCCTGGTAACCACGAACTGAATTGATGCCGCCGGCGAAGAATTTTTCGTAAGGCGGCAGGTCCGTGGTGTCGCCGTAGCTGTCGGCATAGCCCACACCGAGCCGCGCCGTGCCGATCAGGTGGCGATTGATGGGGAAATACTGCTCATAATCATAGGTCAGCTTGTAGTACTCCAGATCGGCCACGGGAATAGAGATGTCCGCAAACAGCCGATGAATATAGCCCTTGTCTGCAAAGACGGTGCGATTGCGGGTGTCGCGGACCCAGCCCGTATCGAAGGTCAGGGCATTGAACGAATCGCCGTTCTGGTCCACGAAATCGATGATCTGCTGGGGGGTACTGCCCTCGAGCACCGTCAACTGCGTGGATCGGAAGCTGCCACCCAGACGAATGCTGTCGTATTCGGTGATGGGAATTCCGTAGCGTAGCGAGCCACCCCATGTATCCGTGTCGAACCGCGAGCTGACCCGCGTCAAGGAATCGGTGGTGCGCTGGAACAGCGAGATCGTACGGCTCACGCCATCGAGCGTATAAAAAGGCTGGGTCAGCGAAGCGCTGTAGTTGCGGCTGAACTCGCTGGTCACGAAATCCAGGCTCACGCGATTACCGGTTCCGAACCAGTTGCTGTGGGAGACATTCGCATTGACCAGCACGCCCTGGCCACTGGAATAACCCACGCCGACCTGGAATGCGCCGGCACTGCGCTCGGTGACCTCATAGTCGACATCGACGAGATTGCTTTCGCCTGGCACGGGCCGCACCTGAACGTCAGCCTGCTCGATGAACGGCAAGCGCGCCAGCCGAACCCGCGAGCGGGTGACTTCGCTGGCCGCGAAGGATGCGCCCTCGTACTGACGCATTTCACGCCGCAATGCCTGGTCCTGGGTCGTGACGTTGCCTCGGAAATTGACATTGCGCACGTAGTACCGATTTCCCGGCTTGACCAGGAGATTGATCTTGACCTGCCGATTGGCCTCATCGATGTCCGTCATCGGCTCGACCTGGGCGAAGGCATACCCCTCATCGCCAAGTCGCTCGGAGATCTTCTTGGCCGTCTCCGTGGCTTCCTGGCGCGAGAACGTGCTTCCCGGTCGAATCGTGATCAGCGAGCGCAATTGGGATTCGGGCACCACCAGTTCGCCCAGCAGCGCGACTTCGCTGACGTTGTATTTCGGTCCTTCATAGACGTTGATGGTGAGATAGATGCTTTCCTTGTCCGGAGACAGAGATACCTGCGTCGATTCAACCCGAAAGTTCAAATAGCCACGATCCTGGTAAAACGAGGTCAGAGTCTCGAGATCGCCCGAGAAAACCTGCTGGGAATAACGGTCCCGGCTGCCGAACAGGCGCCACCAGCTCTTGCTGCGCGAGCGCAGCGGCTGTAGCAGCTCTTCGTCACTGAATGCCTCGTTGCCGACGATGTTGATGCGGCGGATGGAGGCCACGTCCCCCTCATCGATCGTGATGGCGACGGCAACCCGGTTGTCGGTTTCTTCCTTGATATCGGTTTCGATCTTGACGGCATAGCGACCATTGGCAAAGTACTGCCGACGCAACTCTTGCTCGACCTGCTCCAGCACGGATCGGTCGAAAGCCCGCCCCTCGGTCAGCCCGACATCGCGCAAGCCCTTCAACAGCTGGTCGGAGGGAATCTCCTTGTTTCCGGTCACGGTAAAGCGCGCGATGCTCGGACGCTCCACGACCCGGATGACAATCGCATCGCCTTCCCGCGAAAACCCGACATCGCTGAAATAGCCGGTCTTGAACAGGTCGCGCGTCATCTGCTGGACGCGACGTTCATCGACCTGATCGCCAACATTAAGATTGATGGCGCGATAGACGCGCGACACATCGTGCCGCTCCAGTCCCTGCACCCGGATATCCTGGACCACGAAGGCGTCAAACGCCCAAGCCGATCCCAGACTCAGCAACAGTACCATCCCTACCAGGCGAGACCATGTTTTCTTGTTCATAAAAACCTTGATGTTTGCTGAGCCGGAACCTGCATCCACCTGCAGCTCACGGCGCGAAAAGTCGGACCAAATCGTTGTAGAAAGCCAGCCCCATCATGAGCACCAGGGCAATGATCCCGATCTGCTGCCCCCAGTGCTGAACGCGTTCGGAAAGCGGCTTGCCCCGTATTCCTTCCATCAGATAGAAAGCCAAGTGCCCCCCATCCAGAATCGGAATGGGCAGCAGATTGAGCACCCCCAGACTGATGCTGATCACCGCAAGGAATCCAAGATAGGACACCAAGCCGATCTGGGCAGAATACCCTGCATACTGGGCAATGTTGATGGGACCGCTGAGATTATCGAGCCCCAGCTGCCCCGTCGCCATGCGTGCCAGCATCCGAACCGTCATCACACTCATCTGCCAGGTGCGTTGAACGGCCACGGGCAATGCCGCTATCGGCGCATAACGGTACTCGGCACGCAGGCTCTCTTGCAACTGTTGGGGAACGTGAGGGCTGGCGCCCACATAACCGATGCGAATCCCGTCCTGCTGCCGCGAACCGATGCGCAGGGTGAGGCGCCGTGTCTCGTCGCCACTGGAAATCTCGATCTCCACGGCCTCGTTCGGACGCGCCCTGACCTGATTGACCCAATCTGCCCAGTCCGCCACAGGCCGCCCATCCATGGCGAGGATGCGATCACCCGGTGCCAGTCCGGCCGAAGCCGCCGGCCCATCGGACTGCAGTGCGCCCAACTGCGCGGGCAAAGGCGGCTGGTAAGGCGCCAGCCCCAGATCCTGATTGATTCGCGCCGGCTCATCGAGTGCGTTCGACCAATCCGCGTCGAGGATCAGTGTCTGCTCGGCGCCGTCGGCTCGCCGCACCTGCAACTCCAGCGGAACATCATCCAGTGCCGCCTGAACCACACGCAGCCCCAACTGTTCCCAAGTCGGCGTCGACGCGTCGTTGACCCGCAAGATCTCATCACCGCCCTCGAGGCCCGCAACAGCCGCAGGGGTGTTCGGCGCCGGCGTATCGATCAGCGAGCGCATGCCCGGCACACCCAGGCACAGCACCAGCCAGTACAGGGCGATGGCAAGCAGAAGGTTCGCGATCGGTCCGGCCGACACGATGGCGGCACGAACGCTGACCGATTGACGGTTGAACGCGTGCTGTCGTTCGCTCGGAACGACAGGCCCTTCCCGCTCGTCGAGCATCTTGACGTATCCACCCAAGGGAATCATCGCCACCCGATACTCGGTCCCGTCCCGACCGATACGCCGCCAGAGAGGCCGGCCGAAGCCGATACTGAAGCGCAGCACCTTGACCCCCAAGCGCCGCGCCACCCAGAAGTGCCCCCATTCGTGAATTGCGATGAGCAACGCCAGCGCGACGATGAATGCCAGCAAGGACGACATCACCTGACTCATGTTCCGTTCCCCAGCCATACGGCGCAAGCTGCGCGGGTGCGATCATCCAATTCTATCACCGCATCCCAGCACGCCGCCGGTGTGCTGCCGAGGACCTGCAACGCCCGCTCGATCAGCGCAGCGATTCCCGGAAACGGCAGCCGGTCGTCCAGAAACGCCGCGACGGCGATTTCGTTGGCCGCATTGAGCACAACAGGCGCACCCCCACCCGCGGTCAGCGCCTCATAGGCCAGCCTCAACGCCGGGAAACGGCCTTGATCGGGCGCCTCAAAGGTCAACTGACCGATCTGGATCAGATCCAACATCGGCAGACCGATGTCGATGCGTTCAGGCCATCCCAGCGCGTGTGCAATGGGAGTGCGCATGTCCGGATGCCCCAGCTGTGCCAAAACGGAACCGTCGACATATTCCACCAGCGAATGCACCACACTCTGCGGGTGCACCACGACCTCGATCCGCTCGGCCGGCAGACCGAACAGCCAGTGCGCCTCGATCACCTCCAACCCCTTGTTCATCAAGGTCGCCGAATCGACCGAGATCTTGCGTCCCATCACCCAGTTGGGATGTGCGCAAGCCGCCTCGGGCGTGACATGCGCCAGCGCCTCTGCCGCAAGCTGCCGAAATGGACCACCCGACGCCGTCAGGAGCACGCGACGCACGCCATCCGGATCGAGGCCAACCGAGGAATCCTGCGGCAGGCATTGAAAAATGGCATTGTGCTCGCTGTCGATCGGAATGAGGCGCGCGCCGTAGCGCCGCACTTCATCCATGAAGAGGCTGCCGCCCATGACCAACGATTCCTTGTTGGCGAGCAATACGGTCTTGCCGGCGCGCACTGCACTCAGCGTCGGCATCAAGCCGGCACCCCCGACGATGGCGGCCATCACCGTGCTCACCTCGGGCAGGGCCGCGGCCTGACTCAGCCCATCCGGGCCATGCAAGACCGCTGTTTTGATCCCACCAGCGGCCAGCTCCTGCTGCAGCCACCGCGCCGCGGTCGCATCTCCAACCACCGCCACCATGGGATCGAACTGGCGACATTGCGCCAGCAACCGTTCCACTTGCCGCTGCGCGGTCAGCGCCACCACCCGAAACCGGTCGGGGTGGCGAGCCACCACATCCAACGTGCTGCACCCCACGCTCCCCGTCGCGCCCAGAATGCACAGTCCCGTCACAGCCATCCCTGTGCCCGCCCCAGACCCCAGGTGAAAATCGGTGCTGCAGCGGTCAGACTGTCGATACGGTCCAGAATCCCGCCATGGCCGGGCAAGAGATGGCCGGTATCCTTGACGCCCATCTGGCGCTTGAACATGCTGACCGTGAGGTCGCCTACCACGGACCCGGCAACAGTCACCAGGCAAGTCAGGGCGTACGCGCCCAGCGCTGGCATTTCCAGCCGCAGCAACAGCGGACCGAGCAATCCAGCAGCGAGACCGGCCGCCAAGCCCCCCCAGAAGCCCGCCCAGGTTTTGCCCGGGCTGACCTGCGGCGCCAGTTTGCGCCGGCCGAAGCGGCGTCCGGCATAATAGGCGCCGGCATCGGCAAGCCAGATCATGACCAGTAACAAAAGGACCCAACGGGGTCCTTCGGCGGAACCGTGTAGCGTGATCAGCGCCAGCCACGCCGGCAGCAACAGCAGCAACCCGACGAGCAGCTTGCGGCCCCGCAGCGAGGCGCCACCCGGCAAACCCACCGGGAAACAGACGACCCAGATGGTCGCCAGAACCCACCAGAACAGCGCCACACCAAGCAGCACCCCAACGGCATCCAGATCACCCCAAACATAGGTTGCCGCCATGAGAGGGAGCAGGACGACTCCTGCCGCTCTGCCGCCGTCGTGCGGCAAGCCCATCAAGGCCGTCCACTCCTGTCCGGCGCCCCAGACGATGGCCGCGAACAACACCGCCACCCATGGATTGGGCAGCAACAGAACCGCAGCGACAATCGGCGGGACCACCCACAAGGCGGTTCGAATACGGTCACTGGGCATCCTGATCGCCTCTTTCCGAGTGAACTTGGGCGCCCGTGCGCCCGAATCGGCGCTCGCGCTCAGCGAACCAGGCCAGCGCCTGATGAAAATCCGCGGAACTGAAATCAGGCCATAGAATGTCGGAAAAATAAAACTCGGTATACGCCAGATGCCACAGCAGGAAGTTGCTGATCCGGTATTCGCCGCCGGTACGAATCAATAGGTCGGGATCGGGAAGATCGCCTAGATCGAGGGCATCGCGCAGGGTCTTTTCATCGAGATCAGCGGCCTTCAGGGCACCGGCTTCGATTTGGGCGCCGAGCGCACGGACCGTCTGCACCAGATCCTGTCGCCCGCCATATCCCAGCGCGATCACCAGAACCATGCCGGGATTGCTTGCGGTACGCCGTTCACTGGCCTCGATGATCGCCAGCAAGTTCGACGGCAGCGCGGTCCGATCGCCGATGAATCGAACGCGAACCCCTTCGTCATGGAGCGTGTCGAGCTCGACGGCCATCGTGCGAATGAACAGTTCGAGCAGGAAACTCACCTCGGTCGCAGGACGCAACCAGTTTTCGCTGCTGAAGGCATAGAGGGTGAGCGCCTCGACCCCGGCATCGCGACCGGCCCGCACAATCGTGCGGGCAGCATGGACGCCGGCTTCATGGCCATGCAGTCGCGGCTTTCCCTGCTGCATGGCCCAACGGCCATTGCCATCCATGATGATGGCGATATGGCGGGGAACTCGGGAGGATGCCGCAGAATTCATGGATCAGGTGCTGGCCTTCAAGAGAGGAAAGAGGGGGCCGCTGATGAGGGATGATAGCCGGTGGCCCGGTCAGATCTGCATCAGCTCCTGTTCCTTTTCCTCGAGAACACGATCGACCTGGGCGATATGATCGTCGGTGACCTTCTGGATGTCATCCTGAGCCTTGCGAACCTGGTCTTCACTGATGAGCTTTTCTTTTTCAAGCTGCTTGAACTGATCGTTCGCGTCGCGCCGAATCGCGCGCACCGCAACCTTGGCGTTCTCACCCTCGTGCCGCACCACCTTGACCAGATCGCGGCGACGCTCCTCGGTCAATGGCGGCAGGATGATGCGAATGGTCGTGCCCGCGGTGTTGGGTGTGACGCCCAGGTCGGAGGCCATGAGCGCCTTCTCGATCGGCGCCACCATGTTCTTTTCCCACGGGGTGATGGTCAGCGTGCGTGCGTCGGTGACTGCCACGCTGGCCACCTGGGTCAGCGGTACGTCGCTTCCGTAATAGGGCACTTGAATATGATCGACCAGACTGGTGTGTGCCCGGCCAGTACGGATCTTGGACAGGTTCTGCCGCAGCACCTCGATGCTTTTCTTCATGCGTTCCGCGGCATCCTTGCGGATTTCATCGATCATCTCATGCTCCCTGGCGATGGGACGCCGCCGGTTCGTACGTCCCGTTATCGACGGTCGTACCGATATCCTGATCACCGGTAACGATCCGCATCAAGGCACCTTCCTGTTTGATATCAAACACCCTGAGCGCCAAATCATGGTCACGACACAAGACGATGGCGGTCGTGTCCATCACCATGAGCCGGCGATCCAGAACCTCATCGTAATTCAAGCGCTCGTAGCGCTGCGCCGCAGGATCCTTGACCGGATCGGCACTGTAGACACCATCGACCTTGGTGGCCTTGAGCAGCAGTTCCGCGCCGACCTCGATAGCACGCAGACTGGCAGCAGTATCCGTGGTAAAAAACGGATTCCCTGTTCCGGCCGCAAACAGGACCACCCGACCCTTTTCAAGGTGGCGAATGGCGCGGCGCCGAATATAGTCCTCACACACCTCGTTGATGCGCAACGCCGACATCACGCGCGCAAAGACGCCCTTGCGCTCCAAGGCATCCTGCAGTGCCAGGGCATTCATCACCGTGGCCAGCATTCCCATGTGGTCAGCCGTGACCCGATCCATGCCCGCATTGGCCAATCCGGCGCCCCGGAAGATATTGCCGCCGCCGATCACGATCCCGGTCTGGACGCCGAGATCACGCACCTCGCGGATCTCTTCGGCCAAACGCGCGATGATGTCGGGATCTACCCCGTAATCCGCCTCCCCCATCAGGGCTTCACCACTGAGCTTGAGCAGAATGCGGCGATAGGTCGGGGCGGATGGCATCATGGAATCCTCGGAAGGTTCGATTGCTATGGATGGTTCACGCAGAATGACCGAAAGCCCCGCCATACGAGACTTCCGGCCCCATCAAGCTTCCCTCGGAATCAGCCGCCGCGAACCTGCGCCATGACTTCCTCGGCAAAGTTTTCGACTTTCTTCTCCACGCCCTCACCCACTTCCAGACGGACGAAGCGCATGACTTGGGCACCCGCCTGCTTCAGGCGCTGCGCAACGGTCATGTCAGGATCCTTGACGAAAGGCTGACCCACGAGCGCAACTTCGTTCAGGTACTTGCGAACGCGGCCCTCGACCATCTTCTCGATGATGTCGTCAGGCTTTCCGCTCTCACGGGCCTGCGCCTCGAAGATCTCGCGCTCCTTGGCCACCACCTCCGCGGGGACGTCTTCGGGCGAGACGCAAAGCGGACGACTGGCCGCGATATGCATGGCGATATCCCGCGCCAAGGCTTCGTCGCCGCCCTTGAGGTCCACGATGACGCCGATTCGGCTGCCATGGCTGTAGAGACCAAACACATCACCCTGGCATTCCAGGCGCTCGAACCGGCGCACGGCGATGTTTTCACCGATCTTGGCCACCATTTCGCGGCGACGCTCATCAATGGTCATCTCATCGGCATACGGAAGCGCCAGCAGTGCGTCGACATCAACCGGCGATGCGGCCAGTGCTGCTCCGGCAATCCGATTGGCAAAGGCCTGGAAATCATCACCACCGGCGACGAAGTCCGTCTCGCAATTCACTTCAATCGCGACCGCAACGCGACCTGCCTCATCACGCTCGACCACCACGCGACCCTCGGCGGCCACACGCCCCGCCTTCTTGTCAGCCTTGGCGAGGCCCTGCTTGCGCATCAGCTCGATAGCCTGATCCAGGTCGCCCGCGGTTTCGGTCAGGGCCTTCTTGCACTCCATCATCCCCGCGCCGGTTCGTTCGCGCAGTTCCTTAACCATTGCGGCTGTTACAGACATAATCAAACTCCTTAAAAGTCGCGCCTGACCGCGGCAGAGAAATCAGGGTGTCGAATCGGCCGTATCGGTCAGAGCGGCCGCAGCGGCGGCTTCCGGTTCCACTTCCACGAATTCATCACCCAGCCCACCTTCGCCGCGGCTCAGCTTGCCTTCGAGCACCGCATCGGCCATGAGCTGCGCGTAAAGACCCACCGCCCGCATGGCATCGTCGTTACCCGGGATAGGATGGTGCACGCCCAGTGGCGAATTGTTCGTGTCAACCACACCGATGACCGGAATGCCGAGTTTGGCGGCCTCGTTCACAGCAATGGACTCATGACCCACATCAACGATGAACAGGGCATCGGGCAAACGATTCATGTCCTTGATGCCGCCCAGGCTACGCTCCAACTTCTCGCGCTCGCGCTCCAGCATCAGGGCTTCTTTCTTGCTGAGCCGATCCAGGGTGCCGTCCTCAGCCATCTGCTCCAACCCTTTGAGGCGTCGGATCGACTGACGCACGGTCTGCCAGTTGGTCAGCATTCCGCCCAGCCAGCGATGGGCCACGAACGGCATGCCGCAACGAGCTGCCTGCTCGCGCATGTGATCGGAAGCAGCACGCTTGGTTCCCACGAACAGGATGGTGCCGCCCTGGGCCGCGACCCGGCGCCCCTCATCGAGGGCTTCGCGCAGCATCGGCAGCGTATGTTCGAGGTTGATGATGTGGATATTGTTGCGCGACCCGAAAATATAGGGTGCCATGCGCGGATTCCAAAATCGGGTCTGATGACCGAAATGAACCCCCGCTTCGAGCAACTGACGCATCGAGATATCAGGCATGATCAAAAACTCCAGATTTGGGTTAAGCCTCCGCACGCCCCGATCTGCCACCCATGCGGGCACCCAGCAAATCGTGTCGGCGTACGTGTGGAATCATTGGTGCCGCTGCACCGCAGCCGGGTACCAACGGCATTAAGTTGTTGCTGAAAAAGCCGGCGATTTATACCATAGACCTTCAATTCACGACAAATCGGGCTTGCGCCAGTCCTCGGCGACTCGCCTGCGCCTGACGCCATCCCTCCATCTTGATGAGTATCCATGCAGGTCAATCTGAAAACACCTGACGAACAGGAAAAGATGCGCGTGGCCGGCCGGCTCGCCGCGCGCGTGCTGGAAATGATCGAGCCGCACGTGCAGCCCGGAGTCACCACCGACGCACTCGATCGCATTTGCCATGACTATATCGTCGGCGAGCTCGACGCGATCCCTGCCCCGCTGAACTACAACGGCTTCCCCAAATCCATCTGCACCTCGGTCAACCACGTCGTCTGCCACGGCATCCCCGGACCCAAGAAACTCCGGTCAGGCGATATCATCAATATCGACATCACTGTCATCAAGGACGGATTTCACGGCGATACCAGCGCCATGTTCGTCGTCGGCGAGGCCTCGATCCTGGCCCAGCGTCTGGTGCGGGTGACACGGGAAGCCCTGTACATCGGTATCGACATGGTTCGCCCCGGTGCGCGCCTGGGCGATATCGGGGCAGCCATCCAGGCCCACGCCGAGCGCGAACGATTCAGCGTGGTCAGGGAATACTGCGGCCACGGCATCGGGCGAGTGTTTCATGAGGAACCCCAAGTGCTGCATTACGGCACACCGGGCACGGGGCTGATCTTGCAGCCCGGCATGTGTTTTACCATCGAACCGATGATCAACACGGGCAAGCGGCAGGTGAAACTCTTGCCTGACGCATGGACCGTGGTCACCAAAGACCATAGTCTATCGGCGCAATGGGAACACACGCTGCTGGTCACGGAAACCGGGCACGAAATCCTCACTTTGCGCTCTAACGAGACACCGCCTCTGCGCGCGCCGGCGCGCTGATCGTATCGGAGCGCCGTATCATGTCCACCGCCGCACCCCCTGCCCCAACCGCGGTCCCGCAATCCTTGCCCGATGAGCAGGCGGTGCGAACTTGGCTGAGCACCGGCGCCAAGGGGCTCGCGGAACTCCGCAACAGCCTGAAAGAACTGGACAGCCGCCAATGGGCCGAGTTACAGCAGAACGTTCCGATCGAGCAGCTGATCCAAACGCGTCTGACCTTGATCGATCGCCTGCTCAGTCTCTCCTGGCTGCATTTCCTCGCTCCCCATGCCGAGGCGCTGTGTCTGGCTGCCACGGGCGGATATGGTCGCGGCGAGCTGCAACCCCAATCGGATATCGATGTCCTGATTCTGCTGCCCGCCGGCGTCAACGACGACTGGACCGGCGCGCTGGAGCGCTTCATCACCTTCCTGTGGGACATCGGGTTGCAAGTCGGACATAGCGTGCGCAGCGTGGCGGAGTGCGCCCAGATGGCAGCGACCGACCTCACCGTCATGTCCAATCTCCTGGAATCCCGCCTGCTCGCCGGCGATCCGCATCTGCTTGAGGCCATGCGGGCCGCCACCTCCCCGCGCCGCATGTGGGACAGCCGAACCTTTTTCGCGGCCAAGGTTGCCGAGCAGACGACCCGTCACCACAAATTCCACGATACCGGCTATCAGCTGGAACCCAACGTCAAGGAGAGTCCCGGTGGATTGCGCGACATCCAGGCCATCGGCTGGGTGGCCAAGCGCCATTTCCAGGCCGAGACACTCGACGAGTTGCTCGAACACGGCTTCCTGACGGAGCGGGAGCTGCGCTCACTCCTGCAGAGTCAACAATTCCTCTGGCGAGTGCGCTGGGCGCTGCACATGTTGACTGGGCGCCGCGAAGACCGGCTCCTGTTCGATGTACAGCCGCGGCTAGCCGAGCTGTTCGGCTACAGCGACCAGGATCATAATCTGGCGGTCGAACAGTTCATGCAGAACTACTACCGCACCGTGACGCGGGTTAGCCGGCTCAACGAGCTGCTGCTTCAGCTGTTCGAGGAAACTCTGCTCTATCCCACCAGTGATGCTTCGCCGCCCATTCCCCTGAACAGCCGCTTCCAGGTCCGCAACGGGCATATCGAAGTCACCCGTCCCGAGGTGTTTCGCCGCCACCCCTTTGCCCTGTTGGAAATCTTTCTGCTGCTGATGCAGCACCCCGAACTTCAGGGCGTGCGCGCGGCCACCATCCGCCTGATCCGGCAGCATCGCGATCTGATCGACGGCCCGTTCCGCGAAGACCTCCGCGCGCGCAGCCTGTTCATGGAAATGCTGCACCAACCCCACGGCATCACTCACGAATTGCGGCGCATGAACCGCTACGGCATTCTGGCCCGCTATCTACCGGAGTTCGGCGCCCTGGTCGGGCGGATGCAGTTCGACCTGTTTCATGCGTACACGGTCGATCAGCATCTTCTGTTCGTGCTGCGCAATCTGCGGCGCATCACCGTGCCTGAATTTGCGCATGAATACCCGCTGTGCAGCGAAATTGTCGAGCGCATTCCCAAGCGCGAGCTCCTCTATATCGCAGGCCTGTACCACGACATGGGCAAAGGTCAGGGGGGAGACCACTCCGAGATCGGCGCCCAGCTGGCCACCGCATTTTGCTGTCGCCACGGTCTCAGCGAGCGGGACACCGAGCTGGTCACCTGGCTGGTCCGCAATCACCTGCTGATGTCCATGACGGCCCAACGACGTGATATTGCCGATCCGCAGGAAATCCATGCCTTCGCACGCAAGGTGCGCACGCGCTCACGACTCGATTATCTGTTCCTGCTCACCGTCGCCGACATGCGCGCGACCAACCCTGGATTGCTGACCGAATGGAAGTTCCGTCTGCTCAGCCAGCTGTACCGTACCACTCGTGAAGCTCTCGAACGCGGCCTGGATCGTCCACTCAACGCCGCGACGGTTGTCGCCGAGAACCGCGAGGAGGCGCTGATGCAACTCAATCGCAGCGGCGTCAGCACAGAAACCGCCGTGGCAACGTGGCAGAATTTTCCCGAGGCCTATTTCCTGCGTCATCAGGGCGATGAAATCGCCTGGCAAACCCGCGCTCTGGTTTCGGCACCCCGCCCCGGTGGACTCATCGTCCAGTTGCGGCCGGACAATGATCGTGGCAGCACCGCGATTTTCCTGTACCTGCCGGATCGCGATTACCTGTTCGGTCGCGTATGTGCCGTGCTCACCCAACTGGGCCTGACGATTCAGGATGCCCGCATCAGCTCGACCACCGACGGCCACGCGCTGGATACGTTCATGGTGCTCGAACAGGATGGTCATTTCGTCGACGATCATTATCGGCTGCACGAGATTCGCGAGCAGCTGATCGAGGTGCTAACCCGCCCCGCCGATGAAGATTGCCTGGTCACGCGACGCCCTTCTCGACTGGCACGCATCTTTGTCAGCGCGCCGCGCATCGAATTCCGCGACGATCCGGGACCCTGCACGGTGATGGAACTGGTCGCCACCGATTACCCGGGGCTGTTGTCCTGGATCGGACAGGTCTTCGCCGAACATGGTATCCGCGTCCTCGCCGCTAAAATCGCAACCATCGGGGAGTGCGTTGAGGATATTTTCTGGATCGCCGATGCCCAAGGGAGAATCGACGACCCAACCCGGCGCAGCGAACTGGTTGCGGCACTGACGCAGGCGCTTGAAGAAGGCCAGTCTTGACTGGCCCGCACGGATCGTCCCGCCGGCAGCCGACTGCTAGAATAGGCGGCCCATTTTCAGGAGGCCGGCCATGACATCCCTGCAAGACACCATCGAAGCAGCCTTCGAGGATCGGGCGAATATCTCGCCCCAACAAGCCCCCGAGAGCGTGCGCCGCGCCGTGCAGAATGCCCTCGATCTGCTGGAGAGCGGCCAGGCGCGCGTAGCCGAGCCCCTGGCGCAGGGCGGATGGCAGGTCAATGAGTGGCTCAAAAAAGCCGTCCTGCTCTCGTTCCGTCTGGAAGACAACCATCCGGTGGAAGGCGGTTTCACCCGCTTCTACGACAAGGTGCCGACCCGCTTTGCGGGCTTTTCTGAAGCTGACTTCCGCGCCTTGGGCGTTCGGGTGGTCCCACCGGCCACGGTCCGGCGCGGTGTCTGCATCGGTCGCGGCGCGGTACTCATGCCAAGCTACGTCAATATCGGCGCCTACGTGGGGGAAGGCACCATGGTCGACACTTGGGCCACGGTCGGCTCGTGCGCACAGATCGGCAGGAACGTGCACCTCTCCGGTGGAGTCGGCATCGGCGGCGTGCTCGAACCGCTACAGGCGAGCCCGACCATCATCGAGGACGACTGTTTCATCGGCGCCCGGTCGGAAATCGTCGAAGGCGTAGTCGTCGAGCGTGGTGCGGTGATTTCCATGGGGGTCTACATCGGCCAGAGCACCCGCATCTACGATCGGCGCACCGGCACCATCAGCTATGGCCGTGTGCCGGCCGGTGCGGTAGTTGTCTCCGGCAGCCTGCCATCGGCCGACGGCAGCTACAGCCTATACTGCGCAGTGATCGTCAAGCAGGTTGACGAGAAGACCCGCCAGAAGGTCGGCATCAACGAACTGCTGCGTGAAGTCGAGTAAACCGCCATGTCGCCCACTCTCGCGCTGGCCCGTGCGCTGATCGAGCGCCCTTCGGTCACCCCCGACGATGCAGGTTGCCAAGCGCTGATCGGCGCGCGCCTGACTGCGCTGGGTTTCCGGTTGGAAACGCTGACGTTCGGAGCCGTCACCAACCTTTGGGCGGTGCATGGTCACCAGGGCCCGCTGGCCGTGTTTGCCGGGCATACCGACGTGGTACCCACCGGACCGGAAGACGCGTGGCGCAGCGCACCATTCGTTCCGAGCATCCGCGATGGCCGCCTCTACGGCCGGGGCAGCGCCGACATGAAAGGCAGCCTGGCCGCAATGGTGACTGCCATCGAGGCGTTTCTTGGCCGCCATCCGGAACCCCGGGGGCGCATCGGCCTGCTGCTCACCAGCGACGAGGAAGGTCCGGCCGTGGACGGCACGGCGCGGGTCGTGGAAACCCTCGTACAGCGCGGAGAGATCCCCGACTGGTGCATCGTCGGCGAACCCACCAGCGAACGCGCACTGGGCGACATGGTCAAGAACGGCCGGCGTGGATCACTGAGCGGCACGCTGAAGGTTCACGGCGTTCAGGGTCATGTGGCCTACCCCCACAAAGCCGCCAACCCCGTGCATCTGACCGCCCCGGCCCTCGCCACACTCGTGGCTGAACGCTGGGATGAAGGCAGCACCGACTTCCCGCCGACCTCCTTCCAGATCTCCAACATCCACGCCGGCACCGGTGCCGGCAACGTCATCCCCGGCACGATGACGGTGCAGTTCAATTTCCGCTTCAATCCGGCCAGCCCGGCGGACACCCTGCGCCAGCGCACCGAGGAAGTCCTGGTCCATCACGGGCTCGATTTCAGCATCGACTGGACCCTCGGCGCCGAACCGTTTCTCACGCCAAAAGGCCTGCTGGTCGACGCGGTCCGCAAGGCCGTGCGAGAGATCACCGGTCGCGAGGCTGCGTGTTCGACCACCGGCGGCACCTCGGATGCGCGCTTCCTCGCCCGGCACTGTGCTCAGGTGGTGGAACTGGGGCCTGTCAACGCCTCGATCCATCAGGTCGACGAGTGGGTGAGTGTGGACGAACTCGATCAGCTCGCTGCCGTCTATGATCGCGTACTGGAACATCTGCTTGGCTAAGCCCGCCATGTCCACCCGCCATCCGCCGACCGATTCCGACAGCCCGTCTTCGGATGCGAGCCGCGATGAACAGTTCATGCAGCGCGCGCTCACGCTCGCACGGCAGGCCCAGGAGACTGGCGAGGTCCCGGTGGGTGCGGTCCTCGTCCAGGCGGGACGCATCATTGCCGAGGGCGGCAACCAGCCCATCGGCCAGCATGATCCCACGGCGCACGCCGAGATTCAGGTCCTGCGCGCGGCCGGTCTCTCGCAGCGCAACTACCGTCTCCCCGGAAGCTGTCTATACGTCACCCTGGAGCCTTGTCTGATGTGCGCCGGTGCCATGGTGCATGCTCGCATCGAGCGCCTGGTGTTCGGCGCCCCCGACCCGCGCGCCGGGGCGGCCGGCAGCGTCTTTCAGGTGCTGCACGATCCGCACCTGAATCACCGCGTCGAGGTTCAAGGCGGCGTCCTTGCGCAGGACTGCGCCGACCTCCTGCGCGCCTTTTTCCGCGCGCGCCGCTGACCATGATCGTCTTCGAAGATTTCTCGCTCCAGCGCGGTGGCAAGCCGCTGTTCGACGTCGCCCGAGCAACGATCCAGCCCGGTGAGCGCGTGGGTCTGATCGGAGCCAACGGTGCCGGCAAGTCGAGCCTGTTCGCGCTGATGCAGGGCAAGCTCCACACTGATGCCGGCGAGGTACGGGTACCCGCGCAGTGGCGCATCGCTCATGTCGCCCAGGAAACCCCAGCCCTGGCACGCAGCGCGCTGGATTTCGTGCTCGACGGCGACACTCCGCTGCGCGCAGCCGAGGCGCGCATTGCCGAGGCGCAAGCGCGCGGCGACGGTGCCGCCGAAGCCGAAGCGCACGCTGCGTTTGCCGACGTGGACGGCTACACCGCGCCGGCGCGGGCCGAAGCCCTGTTGCTTGGCCTGGGTTTCACGCTGGATCAGACCCGTGCCGAGGTAGGCACCTTTTCCGGCGGCTGGCGCATGCGGCTCAACCTCGCCCAGGCGCTGATGTGTCCGTCCGATCTGCTCTTACTGGACGAACCCACCAACCACCTCGATCTAGATGCCATCGTCTGGCTGGAAGACTGGCTGGCGCGCTACCCGGGCACCTTGCTGGCCATTTCTCACGACCGCGAATTCCTGGATGCGGTCTGCACGGCCATCCTGCATATCGAGCACTGCAAGCTCACCCGCTACAGCGGCAACTACTCCGCCTTCGAGAGCCTGAGTGCCGAGCGGCTCGCCCTGCAGCAGGCGGCCTTCGACAAGCAGCAGCAACATATCGCTCATCTGCAAAGCTTCATCACCCGCTTCAAGGCCAAGGCAAGCAAGGCCAAGCAGGCCCAGAGCCGCGTCAAGGCATTGGAGAAGCTGGAGAAGCTGAGCGCTGTCCAGGCCGCCCGCGAATTCAGCTTTGCCTTTCGCCCGGCTGATTCCGTCGCCAATCCTATGCTGTCCCTGGAGGCCGTGGACTGCGGGTATCCCACCACCGATGCGGCCCGCACGATCCTGCGCGCCGTCACGCTGTCGATCCAGTCGGGCCAGCGCATCGGCCTGCTCGGCGCCAACGGTCAAGGTAAATCGACCTTCATCAAGACCCTGGCCGGCACCCTGGCGCCGCTCGCCGGACGGCTGCAGACTGCCAAGGGTCTGCAGGTTGGATATTTCGCCCAGCACCAGCTTGAAACCCTGCAGCCGGACGACTCGGCGCTCGAGCACCTGATGCGGCGGGCGCCAAGCGCACGCGAGCAGGAACTCCGCAGTTTCCTCGGCGGCTTCAATTTCCGCGGTGACATGGCCACCACGCCGATCGCGCCGTTCTCGGGCGGCGAAAAGGCACGGTTGGCCCTGGCCCTCATCGTGTGGGAAAAACCCAATCTGCTGTTGTTGGACGAACCGACCAATCACTTGGATCTGGAAACCCGTGAGGCCCTGGTGCTGGCCCTGGCGCAATTCGATGGGACGCTGATCGTGGTCTCCCACGACCGCCATCTGCTGCGCGCCACGACCGACCAGTTCCTGCTGATCGCAGGCGGCGAGGTGCACGCCTATGAGGGCGATCTGGACGACTACCGAATGTGGCTGCTCAAGGAGGCCGCGCAGCGGCGCGCCGGACCAGCCAAAACGGAAACGGCAAAGACGTCGGCAGTCCCAGGCCGCCCCAAGCCTCGCCTCGGCCCACTGACCAAGGCGCTTGCGCGGATCGAGGCTCAGCTGGATCAGGGCGCGGCCGCCATCGAGCGGATCGAAACTGCCCTCGCCGATCCCGCGCTGTACACCGGCGGGGATCGGGACCGGCTGACCGAACTGCTGCGCCAGCAGGCGCAAGCGCGCGAGGAACAGGAACGACTGGAAACGCGCTGGCTCGAGTTGCAGACCGAGATCGAAGCCGCCGCGCAGCCTTGAAGCGCGCCTTGCGAATCCTTTCCGGTCTGTCGGATCGTCGGAATGGCACCCGGTGATCCGGCGTGCAGGCATTGGCTCCGCTCGCCGGAAAGCCGGAATGATTGCCCCGATCAGCCGCTCCGATGCGAGATCAGCGCGAACAGCTCGCCCGCACATGTGTTTACCGCGTCCCGCTCGAGATCAGCAGGCTGGCCCCGAGGCCGGTCCCGAGCCAGGCTCGGCAGGGGGGAGGGAAGCCACTGCGTTCCGATCAATTCGGCATGACCGGCCAAGGCAGCCGTGACGGCATGGGCGGAGCAGGCAGCGCCAGCCGCAGAGGATCGATCGGTGCGCGGGACAGCCGTTCCAGCCTGATCTCGTTGCCGTAGCGCAGCAGGGCAAGACCGCCGTCGCGCTCAAGTTCAGGCGGTAGATCGAGCGGCCCCGAGCCCAGCAGGCGGCCATAGCGGCGCAAGCGCTGCACCAGCGCATGTTGCACCCGCTGCAACTCGGGGTCGGCCGCAAGCACGACGGTGTCGGCCAGCGTCGTTCCATCTGGCAGGCGGCCACTGGCGGTGTAGACCCTGCCGGTGATGCCGGCGATTTGTTCCTGGGAACCGGTCGAACCGGTCAGCCGGAACGCTACCGGTCCGAGCGGCCCGGCCTCGGTGAGCAGCGACTGCAACAACGGACCTAAAGGACTCTGTTGGGCATCGTCCAGATCGACAACCTGCCAAAACCCTTCCATCCGGCGCACCCAATAGCCGCTGCCATCGCGGAACAGCAGCACCTGACCGTTCCAGGTCAGGCGCAGTGTCGCGTCGTCGCGATATTCCACGGTGAACGGCTCGCCATTCTGCAGCCGCCAGATCTGCGTCAGATCGGCCCAGGCCACAGAGGTGAACGAAGCCAGCATGAGCAGCGCCGCATTACGAAGGCGGTGTTTCACCCTCCCCCAGGCAGATGGGTTAGTCTTCACCATCTTCAACGTTCCCCCACCGTACCGTAAAGTCATGAGCGTACCTGAATCGATCTGCTTGCTACGCCTGTCCGCCCTGGGCGACGTCACCCACATGCTCCCCATCGTGCACACGCTGCGCCGGCACTGGCCGCAGACGCGCCTGACCTGGGTCATCGGCAAGTTCGAAGCACGCTTGGTGGGCGACCTGCCGGATGTCGAGTTCATCACCTTCGACAAGCGTGCGGGCTGGCGCGGCTACCACGACCTGCATCGCCAATTGGCGGGGCGGCACTTCGATGTCGCCTGCATCATGCAGGTGGCGCTGCGCGCCAATCTGGCCAGCCTGGCCGTCCGCGCGCCGGTCCGCATCGGCTTTGACCGTGCACGCGCCAAGGATGGGCACGGCCTGTTCGTCAATCAGCGCATCATGCCCGGTCCTGGCGAGCATGTCATCGAGGGCTTTTTCGGCTTCCTGAGAGCCGCCGGCCTCTCGGCGCGCGAATGGTGCTGGGATCTGCCCATCCCGGATGAGGCCCGAAACTGGGCGGCGGCGCAGTGCCCGCCGGATCGGCCGGTCTTGTTGCTGAGCCCCTGCTCCAGCCATCCGCAGCGCAACTGGCGTGCGGAACATTATGCGCATGTGGCCGATCACGCCGCGCGGCGCCATGGCCTGCGGGTGATCCTGTGCGGCGGCCCTTCGCCAGCCGAGCGCGCCATGGGTGATGCCATCACAGCCGCCATCACCGGCGAGCCGCCGCTCGACCTGATCGGCAAGGACACCCTCAAGCGGTTTCTGGCGCTGCTGGAACGCGCCTGCGCCCTCATCAGCCCGGATTCGGGCCCAGCCCACATGGCGATCTGCACGGGCACACCGGTCATCGGCCTGTATGCCGCCAGCAATCCCGTCCGCAGCGGGCCCTACAACAGTCGGCAGTGGTGCGTGGACCGCTACGATGCGGCAGCGCGGAAGTTCCTCGGAAAGCCGGCCGCCGCTCTTCCTTGGGGCCGCAAGCTAGAGTTTCCGGGCGTGATGGATCTCATTGAGCCCGAAGCAGTGACCGAGCGACTCGACGCCCTCATGGCGTGGCGGACCGCTCAGGGTGAGGCGTAGCCGGCGTAGGATTTTTCTTCGATTAGCGTCGAACCCAGACGCAGATTGATCTCGCGCTTGAGCGCCGCGCGCCGGTCGTTCTGGTGATAGACGGCCCGGGCCAGCGTGATGAAGCCATCGTCGAAGGCCTGCTGGCGCTCTTTGTCGCGGATATCGTCCTCGATCTGCCACAGCGCCTCGTTGACGGTCTTCAAAGCTGCGCGCAGGTCGTCGACAGCAGCGCCCCGTGCGGCTGCCGATGCGGCCCAGACGGCCTGCAACAACGTCAGCTCATGGCTGACGTTGTCCCGTTTGACCGGATCGGTGATACGCGCCTGCTTGATTTCGAGAATGGTGATCTTGTCGATCAGTTCACCATACGAAACGGGGATCTGGATTTCACTCATCTGCCATTCCTGTAAGCGCGATCGCGAACGGTCGCGAGTCTACCGGCGCCGGCGCGCCGGGTAAACGCGGCCCGATCACGGGCTCGCACCGACCGGCGTGGCTTGCTCGCCAATAACCAGCGAAACTGCTTCCTCGGGTTGCCAACGGGCCGACACCGGCCCGGCGCGAGGGTCGTCCGTCGCGCCTTGGGCCAACCCGCTCGAGGAAACATGCGCGCTGATCCACAGCGTCTCGAGCGAAGACAGCCGGCGCGTCGGCATCAGGCTCATCTCATCGGTCAGCACCAGACTGAGCGGCAGATCCGCCACTTGCTTGCGGATCGCGCCGACGGGCATGCCGCCTTGCGGGTTGTCCCGAATCGCCACGAAGACCGTCGTCTCGGCCGAAAGGGTCGCCGCCAGATCGGGCGTCAGTGCGATCCGCACCGTCGGGCCGGGCTGGACCGCCGCCTCGACGGGCCCCGAATCAGCCGATTCCGGCGATTGACCGATCTGCGCCAGCGCCTGGCGCAGGGTATCGGCGACCGGTGCTTCGGGCCCGATCAAGGTCAACAGATGCCGCCAATGCCGGCCAGCTGCTTCGGCATCCCCACGCGCTGCAGCCGCGACACCGGCCAGCCAGAGCGTGCGCGGATGATCGGCATCGAGCGCCAGCGCTTCATCGAGCAGCTGCGCGGGTTCGCCGGCCCACTGCGGCGGATTGGACTGCAGCGCCAGAGCCTGCGCACGCTGCGAGAGCACCTCGGGATCGTCCCGTTCCAGCGCCAGGGCCTTGCCGAACGCCTGCGCTGCGTCGGTCTGCCGCCCCAGACCGGCATAGGACCGGCCCAGCAGAATCCAGCCTTCGCGTTCCTCGGGATTCGCGGCCAACCGCTCGGCCAGATTGTCCACCAGCCGATCCAGATCCGCACTCCCCTCGGGCGGCGTCGCAATGACCGGCCAGGCGCCAAGCTGGAGGTACAGCGCGCCGGCCAGCAACGGAATGACCAGCGCCAGCACACCGGCGATGCGGCGGCTTTTGGCCGGCGCATCGCCGGGCCGCGACCGGTTCTGCGCCGCCCAGTCGTCCAGGAGCGCCGCTTCGAGCTCGACCCGCCGCGACTGCGCCTGCTCGGCGTCGATGGCCCCATCGGCGAGCTCTGCGGCCAGCTCGGCGTGCTTGCGGCGGTGAATCGCGAGCAGCGCATCGGCTTCGGACTGGCCCTCAACGGCGCCGCGCCACAAGGGTCGCGCCACGAACCCGACGGCCAGCAGCGCCAGCACCAAGCAGATGAGCGCGAAGACGGTCGTGATCATGGCTGCGATTCCTCGTCACCATCGAGCAACGCGCGCGCGCGCCGATGATCCACCTCGCTCAGCATCGGCGATGCAGCGCGGCCCCGGCGGCGGCTGAAGACCAGCCAGATCACCGCACCCACCCCCAGCAGCGCAAAGGGCCCGAACCACAGGACGTAGGTCAGCGGCTTGACCGGCGGGCGGTAGAGCACGAAATCGCCGTACCGGGCCACCAGAAAGTCCCGGATCTCAGCGTTGCCGCGTCCCTCCCGAACCATCTCCGCGACTTCGCGGCGCAGGTCATCGGCGAGCGGCGCCTCGGACTCGGCCAGCGTCTCGTTCTGGCATACCAGGCACCGCAGCTCGGTCAACAGCTGTTCGTACTGGCGCTGCTGATCGGCCTGTTCGAAGCTGCGCGGCGGAATGGCACCCGCGCTCCAGCACAGCAGCCCCGCCAACAGCATGATCACGATGCGTGAAAAGTGCTTCATGGCGCGATCCCGGTGCGTTGCAATTCGTCGACCAAAGGATCGAGGCGCTCGTCGATCACCTTCGAGGTCAACGGACCGATGTGCTTGTAGCGAATCACGCCGGCATGATCGACCACAAAGGTTTCCGGCACCCCGTAGACACCCCAGTCGATCCCGACACGACCTTCCCGGTCGACCGCGACCAGATCGAATGGATTGCCGAAACGTGCCAGCCAAGCCCGCGCTTCGTCGGAATCATCCTTGTAGTTGAGACCGACCAGCGGCAGCTCGCGGCGCTGAACCCAGCCACTCAGGACCGGGTGCTCTTCGATGCAGGCAGCGCACCAGGAGGCCCATACGTTGAATACGGTCACAGGCCGCCCGGCGAGATCGCGCTCGGTGATGGTCCGCTCGGAATCGAACAGGGCGGGCAGCGAGAAAACCGGCGCGGGACGCCCCATCAGTGGCGAGGGTACCTCGCGCGGATTCAGGCCCAAGCCGACATATAGCAGACCCACCAACACCACGAAAGCGCCCAGCGGAAGAAAAAAACGCATCATGCCCTGGCCGCTCCCGCCGGAGCGCTGGCCCCAGCCTTCAACGCGGCCGTCCGGTAGCGACGATCGGTTACCGCCAGGATGCCGCCCAGTGTCATCAGGATGGTGCCGAACCAGATCCAGCGCACCATGGGCTTGTAATGCACCCGCACCGACCAGGCGCCGTCAGGCAGTGGTTCGCCCAACGCTGCAAAGAGATCACGGGTAATACCGGCATCGAAAGCGGTCTGCGTCATCATCTGCTGGCGCACCGTATACAAACGCTTCTGGGGATTCAGGCGAGCGACCTCACGCCCCTCGCGTGAAACGACGATCAGTGCCTCATCGGCCTCGTAGTTCGGCCCGGAAACGGGATAGACCGATTCCAGCCGGAAATCATAGCCGGCCAATTCCGTCGATTCATTCAATGACAGGCGTACCACCCGCTCGGCCTCCAGCGTGCTCACCACGCCGGCGCCGATGATGAACAGCGCGATCCCGGCATGCGCCAAATGCATGCCCCAGAAACCACGCGGCAACTGTCGCCATCCCCCCAACGCGAATCCACGACGGGCCAGGCGCTGTCCGATCCCGTAGGCCGACAACCCCAAGGTCCAGAAGGCCAGCCACAGACTCAAACCGAGTACGTAACGCCGCCATCCCAGCCCGAACACCACCAGGCATAATGCGGCCAGAATCAGAGTTGGCAGCCCGATCCGCAGCACCAGACGACGCACCTCGTCCATTCGGCCCTGCCGCCAGGCCACCAGCGGCCCCAGTCCGATGAGAGCCACCAGCGGCAGCATCAGGGGAACGAACACCGCGTTGAAATAGGGCGGGCCGACGGACAGCTTGCCCATGCCCAAGGCATCGACCGCCAGCGGGTACAGCGTGCCCAGCAGCACCGCTGCAGCCGCCACCATCAGCAGCACATTGTTGGCCAGCAGCAGGCTCTCACGCGACCACGGCGCGAAGCTGATCGTCGCGCGCACCTGCGGCGCCCGCCAGGCATAGAGCAGCAGCGCCCCCCCCACCACCAGTGTCAGGAAGGTGAGGATGAACAGGCCGCGGCCCGGATCCGTGGCAAAGGCATGCACCGAAGTCAGTACGCCCGAGCGCACCAGGAAGGTACCCAGCAGGCTCAGGGAGAACGTCGTCAGGGCGAGCAGAACCGACCAGGCCTTGAAGCCGTCGCGTTTTTCCGTGACGGCCAAGGAGTGAATCAGCGCGGTACCGGTCAGCCAAGGCATGAACGAGGCATTTTCCACTGGATCCCAGAACCACCAGCCACCCCAGCCGAGCTCGTAGTACGCCCAGTGGCTACCAAGGGCGATCCCGACGGTGAGGAACATCCACGCTGCCGTGGTCCATGGACGCGACCAGCGTGCCCAGGTGGCATCCAGCCGGCCGCCGAGCAGCGCGGCGACCGCCAGTGCGAAGGCCACCGAGAAACCGACATAGCCCATGTACAGCATGGGCGGGTGGATCACCATCCCCGGGTCCTGCAGCAGCGGATTGAGATCCTGACCGTCGGCCGGAACGGGGAACAGTCGCTCGAACGGGTTGGAGGTGAAGAGAATGAACGCCAGGAAGCCCGTACTGATGAGCCCCATGACACCGATGACTCGCGCTGCATAGACCGTCGGAAGGCTGCGGGCACTCATCGCGACCGCCACGGTCCAGCTGGCGAGAATCAGCACCCACAGCAGGATCGAGCCCTCATGGCCGCCCCAGACGCCGGTGAGCCGGTAGATCAGCGGCAATGAGGTATTTGAATTCTGCGCCACATACAGGACCGAGAAGTCATGCGTCACGAAGGCATAGGTGAGCGCACCGTAGGCAAGCAGCAGAAACAGCCACTGCCCCCAGGCCGCCGGCACGGCCACCGCCATCCAGTCCGGGCGGCATCGCGCTGCGCCCCAAATTGGGAACACGCTTTGCACCAGCGCCAGCACGAACGCCAGGATCAGCGCGAAATGCCCCCATTCGATGATCATGGCTGCACCTTCCGCAGCATTTCATGCTCGGGCATCGCGCCTCTGGCCTGCAGCGCCTCGGCGACTTCGGGCGGCATGTAGTTTTCATCGTGCTTGGCCAACACTTGATCGGCCATGATCGTTCCCGCGCCGTCCAGTGTGCCTCGCGCCACGATTCCCTGACCCTCCTTGAACAGGTCGGGGAGCACGCCGGTGTACTGCACGGTCACGACGCCTTCGGTATCGGTGAGCTGGAAACGCACCGTGACCCCGTCGGCCAAGCGCTCGACACTGCCTGGAATCACCAGGCCGCCGACGCGGAAGGGCTGGCCCGGCTGCACTTCACCTGCCGCCACCTGCGCCGGGGTAAAGAAAAATGTCAGGTTCTCGCGAAAGGCGAGGCTGGCCAGAAAGGCGGCAATCCCGACCCCGACGATCAAGACCAGAACGAGGAACAATCGATTCTTACGGGCTGCTTTCATCATCGATCCGATGCACGGGCCGGCTCGGCGTGCCGCTCATGCGCTTGGAGGACTGGATCGAACGGCGCAAACGCCCATGGCGACGTGCCGGAATCCAGGCGTTGTACACAAAGACCAGCACGGCCAGTCCGTAGGCGCTCCACACATAGAAGGCATAGCCCCCCATGGCAAAAAATTCGGCGATCGCGGCGTTCATGTGACTTCTTCACTCACCCAGCGACGATGGCGCTCGCGTTCGAGGATCTCGCAGCGGGCCCGGACCAGGACGGCGGCCGCAAAATACATCATGAAACCGATCGCCATGGTCAACAACGGCCAGAGCATGTCCCAGGTCATGGACGGGCTGTCGAGCTTGGAAACCGTTGCCCCCTGATGCAGGGTGTTCCACCATTCGACGGAGTAATGAATGATCGGGATGTTGACGACCCCGACCAGTGCCAATACCGCACCGGCCCGCGCCGCACGGCGGCGGTCCTCGATCGCGGCCTGTAGCGCCATGAATCCCAGATAGAGAAAGAACAGCAGCAGCACAGAGGTCAACCGCGCGTCCCACACCCACCAGGTATTCCACATGCGTGCCCCCCACAGCGATCCGGTGGCCAGTGCCATTCCGGTGAACGCCGCGCCGAGCGGCGCGCTGACACGCGCCAGAATCTCCGCCAGCTTGACATGCCAGATGAAACCGACAGCGCTCGCACCCGCCATGAACATGTAGACGAACATTGCCATCCACGCGCTGGGTACATGAACGAAGAGAATGCGATAGGCCTGCCCCTGCTGGTAATCCACCGGCGCCAGCACCAGGCCGCCGACGGCGCCCACGACGAGCAACGCCACCGCAGCGCCCCAGAGCCACGGGATCAACCCCCCGGTCCACCGGTAGAATGTGGGCAAGGACGCCCAGCGGCTCAACATGGCGATCATGTCAGGAACCCAGGCTGGCGCGCAGTGCGGCCGCAGTCGCCACTGGCACCACCGTGATCGCCAGCACCAGTTCGGCCCCGAGCATGTAGAAATAAGGCAACACAGGCATCTCCAAAAGCGCGCTGCTCACCGCACCGGCACCGAATACCAGAACCGGGGCGAACAGCGGCAACAGCAGCACCGACACCAGCAGACCGCCCCGTGGCAGCCCCAGCGTCAACGCCACCGCCACCGATCCCAGCAGACTGAGAATCGGGGTTCCGAGCAACAGGCCGCCGAACAGCACCACCTGAGCCGGGGTCGACAATTGTAGCAAGACGCCCAGCAGAGGCGTGATCAACAACAAGGGCACACCGGTCACCAGCCAGTGCGCGAGAATCTTGGCCGACACGAGCACGCTGGTCGGATGCGGGCTGAGCAGCAGCTGTTCCAGGCTGCCATCCTCGAAGTCGGCCCGGAACAGTCCCTCGAGGGACAACAGGCTGGCCAACAGCGCACCGACCCAGACCACACCGGGGCCCACGGCGCGCAGCAAGGCGACATCGGCACCCAGCGCCAAGGGAAACAAACTCACCACGGCCGCGAAGAACACCACAGGATTGCCGAGTTCGCCCAGCCGGCGCACCGAGAGCATCAGGTCCCGCCGCAGCACAGCCCACCACGCATGGGCGAGTGAAGCGGTCATGACGCAGCCAGGGTCAAGGTCTGCTGCCGCGCCGGAGAGGGCAGGGCCAAGGGGTGATGCGTGCTCACCACCGCTACGCCCTGCCGAGACAAGTGCTCGGCCAGCATCCCGTTCACCAGCGTCTGGCCCGCACGATCCAGCGCATTGAGCGGCTCGTCCAGAATCCACACCCCGGCGCGGCCCAACAGCAGCCGGGCCAGCGCCAGACGTCGCCGCTGTCCGGATGACAAGCGCGCCACCGGAGCGTCGAGCACATGAGCCAAGCCGACGGTTTCGAGAATCGCATCCCGCTCCGCAGCCGACTGCTCGACGCCTTGCAGCGCCGCCGCGACACGCAGATTCTCCCGCGCCGTGAGCGCCAGACTGTGCCCGTTGTGGTGACCGAGATAGCGCCGATCGGCGGCGTATTCCGCCGCATGATGCGCAATCGGCTGTCCCTGCCACTGCACCTCTCCATCCTCAGGCTGGGCAAGGCCAGCCAGAATGCGAAGCAGGCTGGTCTTTCCGGCACCGTTCGGCCCCGCGACCTTGATCAGGGTGCCGGGGCGAAGCGCGAATCCCAAGCCTTGGAACAGCAACCGATCGCTCCGCACACAGCACAAATCGACGGCCGCCAACAGGGGCTTTTCTTCACTCGCCATGTGATCTATCCGATCCCGCTCGCGCAACCAGCCGGGTCGAACGGGCCACAAAGGTCCGGCCGACCGCGCAGAGGACTACGTTACTCCTTGATCCGACTGCCCATGGCTGCCCCGACTTTGCGGGAACCTTCCTGCATTGCGGCATCCAATGCTTTGGAACGAACCTTGAAAAATTTGCTGCCTGCATCGGACTGGGCAAACTTCAGATACGCATTCATGTCGCCTTCCGGCAGATCCTTGTACAGATAGGCAAACTTGATGAGATTGATCTGCTGCAGGAAGGCCGTGGCCTGAGGACGCTGAGCCGCGATCTTGGCGTCGATCTCGGCATCGGTGAGCTTCTTCTCGCTCTTGGCGGTCTTGTTCATGGCCTTGACCATGGCGACACGGGAATTCAGCTGCATATCCACCGTGGTCTGCGTGGTCAGTGTCGCCTTGTCGATTTGCTGATAAAGCGCCTGGCGCGATTCAGGAATCGGGTTTTGCTCCGTCTGCTTGGCAAATTCGACCAGATCTTTGGCTTTTTCGGGATCACCCAGCTGGTTCTCGAGTTGGATCAGTTTTTTTCCGGGATTGCCTTCATACCAGCTCAGCACTTTCTGAAGCTCCCCTTCGCTCAACTGATCAGCGAGCTGCTTGCCGACCGAACTCAAAATGGTCGGAGGCCCAAACGCATCCAGCATGATCTGTCCGATTTCACGCTGTTCGGACGTTGCCTTGCCGCTTTCTTCAGCCTTTTGCAGGCTGTCCTTGATCGACCGGGTGGTATGGCTCAGCTGTTGTTCCAGCCCGGAAGCGCGCATGATCTCGGCCGCTAGCGCGCGCTTGTCGGCGGCTTGGGCCGGCGACCCCACGAATACGGCCAGCGCCAGCGCAATCATCACGAAGCGGGACCACGACACTGCAATTTCACGCATTATTTCGTCTCTAAAAGTGAATAAGTGACGGATAGACCCCGATCTCTCGGGAAAGGTTCTCATCGGAGCGCGTAGCATACGCGCCCTTTCAAATCCGGTCGATGGGTGGCTCATGGCATCCCGGCTCGCTTCAGGACGGCTCCAAAAAAACCGTCGGTACCGTGCAAATGGGGAACGGGTTGAAAATTCCCGTCACGAAACATGCTCGTCGGCAAGCCGAGCCCCCGCTGCGTCATTACGGTTTGTGCGGGCACATGGATGAAATCAGGGTGATCCGCCAGAAAGGCGGACACGACGGCCTGATTCTCGGCATGGAGCAGGCTGCACGTGGCATAGATCAGCCGTCCTTCAGGGGCCACCAGATCGGCAGCTGACTCCAGAATCTGGCGCTGCAACGTGGTTAATGCCGGCAGATCCAGCGCACGATTGCGCAGATCCGGATTGCGCCGCAATGTTCCGGACCCCGAACAGGGCGCATCGACCAGCACTCGGTCATACCGTCGCCGCTGGGTCTGCAGGGCCAGCGCGCCGTTGTCCGCAAGGGAATGAATGCGGATGTTGTGCGCTCCGGCGCGTCGGGCCCGGCGCGCCAGCTCCGTTAGCTTGCGACCGATCACATCGCACGCCAGGATCTCGCCCTTGTTATTCATGTCCATGGCCAACGCCAGCGTCTTGCCGCCGGCCCCGGCGCAATAATCCACCACGCGCCCGCGTGTCGGCACATCCACCAGCGCCGCGAGTAGCTGGCTCCCCTCGTCCTGAACCTCGAAGGCACCCTCTTTGAAACCCGGCGCCTTGAACAGGGCAGCCCGATTTTCCCTTCGCAAACCATGCGGCGCGAAGGGGGTATTGTCGAGCTCGATTCCGCTCTCGAACAAACGCGCACGCAGATGATCACGATCGGACCGCAAGGTGTTCACACGCAGATCCAGCGGTGCGGTAGTCGCCAAGGCACACGCCAGCTGCTCGGCTTCGGATTCGCCCCAGTCCCTTATCAGAGACTCGGCCAGGATGTCGGGCAGACTGTGCCGAAGAGCAAACGACATCGACTGCTGATTGGCCTGCCGCAGGGCATCGCTCAGCCGCGCGGCCTGGCCGGCGGGCAGGAATCGGGCGAGTGCACGCTCCGACCAGCCCTGCGTCAGCAGGAACAATCCAGCCAGATCAGACGCTGACGGCGTTCCGGTCAAACCGTCCTGCAGGCAATATTCCAGAAAACGCTGGCGTCGCAGAATGCCGAAAACGCCATCGGCAATGAACCGGCGATCGCGTCCACCCAGGAATCGCCGCGTCCGAAAGAATCGGTCCAGCGCCCGATCCGCCGGCAAACGCTCCTGACGAAGGCTTTCCAAGGCTTCAGTGAGTTGACGAAACTGGGCCGTACGGATGCTTGAAGCATCGGGCAAAGTTTGCATGGACTTCCAGATTGCGGCGCCGGGGAAGTGCGCCCGGCTCAAGGCAGCGGTGCGGACAACTGATCGGCCAAAGCGCGCATTTTATCGTCGAGGCTCTGTGGCTTGTCCACCCGTGTCCCGACCTTCAGCGTCGTCATCAAGCGGGGAACCCCCGTCGCATGAAGGGCCTCATGACAAGCCCGGATGGCCCGGAATACCTCATCCCACTCGCCCTCCACGGCCGTTCCGAAGGGGTGCGATCGAGGGTGCAGACCATGGTGCTGCAAGATTTCCACGCAGCGCGCCACTTCGGCAGATACCGACGCGCCGACACCCATCGGGATCACGCAGATATCCACGCTCACCCGCATAGCGAGGCTTCCTCGGCGATTGCGGACAATGCGCTCCAGGGCCCGGATTGCATCATCCTTTCCCACTGCTCCGTGGTTCGGACGGCCACCACGCCCGCATATTCCAGGGCCGCTCCAATCGGACAAGGCACCAACCACATCCATCGCCGCGTCACCAGCATGTGGAAATCCCGGTCTCCACGCTTTCCTTGCAACGCGCGTCGCATGCGCAGATAGAGCACCCAAGCAATGCGGCCGCCCTGCTCGGGCTGCGCCAGCCATTCCGGCGAGACCGCTGCGACGCGATGGGGAAATGCCCAGCCCGGAACGACACCGAATTGACTGCGCAAATCCGCTTGAATCAATGCCTTGGATGCCGGAAGCGCGATTTCCGGATGCAGTGGAAGCGGCACAATGTCCACCGTTCTTGGCACGTCCCCGCTGCGCGCCGGTACGAAAGCCAGCACATCACGCCCCTGCAGACAACGCCACAGCATGGTGAAATCTTCGGCATCCAGGCCGCCCTGGCGCACACAGGGTTGACGTCGGGCCAAACGCATCTGGCCCTTGAGCAGCGGGCGGCGAAGGAGCGCCACACGATGCAGGCCCTGCTGCAGACACGAATCCATCATGATCGGCGGCACCGCTGCGCCTACACCCGGGCGCGCATCGCGCCATGCAATCAGGTAGGGACCGTCGTGCCCGGGACAGGAAATCAGCGTGGCCGGCGACGCCAGCAAGTTCGCCGCTTCCGCCCGTTCCCGCGCCCGGTCGACGGCCATCCACCATGCTGACGATCCTGTCTGCATTGGTTCCGCTCTCCCGCCATGCCAGAATGAGGCAGTTTTCCCTGAGACTAAACCACTCTGGAGAGAACGCAAGTCACCCGGATGCACTCCCCGGCCTTCCGCTTCGCTGCTGTGATCGATCATGACCAATCCGACGCCGGAAAAGCCCCGTCGACCCGATGGAATGTCCTTGTTTTTCATTATGTTGTCGGTTCTCGCCGGAGGCTTGCTCTACCAACGCGGCGGCCTTGATGCGCTGCGCGATGGCCTCGCACAAGGGCTCATCCTGTTGATTTCGATCACCCCGCTGGTGCTGTTGGCTCTACTCCTTGCCGGATACGCGCAAAGCCTCATCCCCCCTCGCTGGGTCGAAAGCCAGCTCGGCCGCCACGCCGGATGGCGCGCCACCGGACTGGCTGCCTTGGCCGGAGCCCTGATGCCCGGTGGACCGTTTGCGGCGTTTCCCGTGGTGTTGGTACTCCGTCAATCGGGCGCACCACTCAGCACCTGTATCGCCTTTCTCACCGCCTGGTCCGTGCTCGGCCTGCACCGCATGATCATCTGGGAAATCCCCTGGCTCGGCTGGCGCTTCGCGCTACTGCGCTGGCTGATATCCCTGCCGCTACCGTGGCTGGCCGCCCATTGGGCATATCGGCTTGAACGCCGCACCACACGCGAGGAAACCGCGTGATCGGCTCATCCCTCCTCGCATTGACCGTCCTGTTGGCCGCACTGATGGCCGTCGCACATCGGCGCAATCGTCAGCTGCACCGGGAGGCAGCGCTGATCGCAGGAGCACAGCTGCGCCTCATTGCGCTGCGTTTGCCGCTCGCACTGCTGGCTGCTTCCTTGCTGGGGAAATTACTGCCGCAAGCCGTCCTGGCCAACGCACTCGGACCCCAGAGCGGGTGGTGGGGCATCGTGCTGGCCAGCGGGCTGGGGGCTCTATTGCCCGGCGGGCCTATGGTGAGCTTCCCGTTCGTGATTCTGCTCAAGCAGGCCGGGATGGGTTTTGCCCCGCTGGTCGCGCTGATGACGGCCTGGTCGGTCCTCGCCATCCACCGAACGCTGAGTTTCGAACTGCCGCTCATGGGGTCGCGCTTCGTGCTGCTGCGCCTCCTTGTGTCCCTGCCGCTGCCGCTGATCGCCGGGGCGCTGGCCTGGCTGCTGGCGGTGCCCGACGCTGTCCCGGCCTGAAGGTGCGTCAGACGCACCGGGGTGCCGCCTGTTCGGGCCACGAAAAGCCGGAAAAGCTAACGGGCGGCGTTCCAATCACCGTGCCCCCACTGCTGCTCGCAGGGAATGCCGTCGCTATCCCCGTCCATCTTCACGCCGGGACAATGACGAAGAAAAAATTTCGCCTCTTCATAAGAGCGCATCTGCGAACAGTGAAGGCGGCCATCACAGGCAAACTGGGGCGGCGCAGGAACGACCGCGGCAGGCATCGACTGTGACAATCGATCGGCTGGCGCCGCAGTAGCAATCTCAGGTCGTGCCGTCAGCGGAAACGGGAGATGCTGGCCATAACGGCCATACACCTGCCAGCCGGCCATCGCGATCAGTCCAGCCACAACCCACCGATTCATGTGCAGATCTCCGCTTCAAGCCAGTCGCCCCACGCCGATCGGCGCGACGACTACCGGCTTAACCCAGAAACTGCATCGGGCGCAGTACGAGGCACTGATCGACGCGACCGATCGGGCCACGGGTGTCGTAGAGCCGGGTGTGGGTGGTGCCGAGACCCGTGGGTTCCATGTGGGTATGGCTTTCGAGGCAGATCCACTCCCCGTCCGGGTAACGGTTGAGGTGCAGGTCGATGTCGGCGTTGATGCAGCCCATCTTGCCGCCGAGATAAAGCTGGCCGATGCCGTTGCCGAAATCCGACATCATGCCCATGTAGCTGATCGGTGTGGTGGGCTCGCCGGCCACGACATCGGCCTCGATCCGCAGCCAGGCCGTGCCCTCGCCCTTGAAGGCAAAACCGGACACGCGCCGCATCTCGATGGCGGCATTGAGCCCGGGCGGCCGCTTTCCGGGCTGCCCGCGCCCGCCCAGGAATCCTTCCGATGCCAATCCTTCGGGGCCGTTGGGCACACCACCGCTCACGACGGCGTGTTCGGGCAAATCGACCGGCTGGAGCCGACCGCGCAACGCGGTGCTGCGCGCGACTTCCTGGCCGTCTGCCAGCATGCGCGCCTGGATGAGCTGGATGCGCTGGCCCGCACGCAGGGTCTCGGTGACCACTTCCAGTGGCACCCGCGGTGCCGGGCGGCACAGATCGTGCGTCAACCGCAGGATGCGCCACTCGGGATCCGGTTCATGCCGATCGATGACATGGGCCATCAACCCGGCGATCGCGCCGCCATGGAGCAGGCGGCTGTCCCATGGGGAGTTGGTGCGCTCGGTGGGGACGTAGAGCGGCCCATCGCGGTGATAAAGCGCATCTTTCATGGCGTCATTCCTTGACGTCGTCGCAACATCAGCGTGGGCGTTCAGGGCGCGGACTGTTCGTCGATGCGCAGACGATGGCCATCCGGGTCTTCGATTTCGAAATGTCGATGTCCATCCGCTGCACGACGGAGATAGCCGGCAACGGTCGCGCCGGCCGCATTGCACCGCCGATAGAGCGCTTCGGCTTCGGCAACATGGAAACAGGCGGTAATGGGATGCGGCTCACGCTCCTCGGCCAGGCACAGCTGCCAATCGCCGTGAGACAGGAGTGCACGCCGCTCGGCGGTCATGAACTGGGTCAGTTCAAGCCCGAGTGCCTGCTCGTAGAACCGGATGGATTTGAGGAGATCACGAACTTCAAGCGCGGGAATGGTGGGAGATGCACTCGCCCATCGTTGGGGCACATCCATAAGACAGAAACCTCAAGGTCGCGCACATGCGCAGTCGTTATCTTGAGACAACTCCTCGCCGCACGCAAGCCATTCGCAGCCCCTCTGGAGCGCACGCCGACCTGCGTCATATTGTCGCAGCCCGCGAACCCTCACCGCCTTCCAAGGAGAATGCGCGCTTTCGAGTCAAACCGTCATTCTCGACAATGGAATGTCCATGCCATCATCCAACGCTCACCGCCTGTCTGGCCTGCTCGCGACCCTCGGTGCCCTTTCGGCAACGGCGCAGGCCGAAAATTCATCACCGATCACCCGCCCCGTTCTGCCGGAAGTCACCGTGGAAGGGACAGCTGGCAGCCTCACCGTGCCGGACGCCGCCGCCGCCGAGGCACGCATCCGCGAGATCCCCGGCGGCGCAGCAGTGGTCGACGCGGAAACCTATGAAGATACCCGGGCGGTCACGATCAAGGACATGCTGGACTATGTACCGGGCGTTTACGCCCAGCCGCGCTACGCCGAGGAGCTGCGCCTGTCGATCCGCGGCTCTGGTCTGTCGCGGACCTTCCATCTTCGCGGCATCGGTCTGTTTCAGGATGGCATCCCCATCAACCTGGCCGATGGCGGCGGTGATTTTCAGGATATCGATCCCCTCGCCTTCCAATACGTCGAGGTTTTCAAGGGCGCCAATGCCCTGGAGCTCGGTACCGCCGCGCTCGGCGGCGCGATCAATTTCGTCACGCCCACCGGATACGACGCCGACCGGCTCAGGTTACGCCTCGAAGGCGGCAGCTTCACAACCGGCCGCGCCCAGGTCGCCACTGGCGATGTCATCGGCAAGGGGGACTATTTCCTGTCCGTCAGCCACCTGCGCTCCGATGGCTTTCGCGACTTCATGGACCAGGCCAACACCCGGTTATTCAGCAATGCGGGTTATCGCCTGAGCGATGATCTGGAGACCCGTTTCTATCTCACCTATGGCGACATCAATCAGGAACTCCCCGGCAGCCTGTCCAAGGCCCAGCTCGAGGACGATCCGACACAGGCCAATCCGGGCAACGTGCGCAACAACTACCAGCGAGACTTCGAGGTGTTGCGTGTCGCCAACAAGACGACCTGGAAGCGCGAGGATCAGGAGATCTCGGGCGGTATCTATGCCGTCAGCAAACAGCTCTACCACCCCATCTTCCAGATCATCGACCAGGATTCGATGAACTATGGCGCCTACGCCACATGGCGCCAGGACGGAGCACTGGCCGGCCGAGCCAACCGGCTGACGGTCGGCACCCGCGTCGGCACCGGGGATACCGACGCCCGGCGCTACGTGAACCTCGCCGGCGATTATGGCGACCTGACCAGCAAGGCGCGCGAGCAATCCCGCAACGCCGCCCTGTTTGCCGAAAATCGCACCGAGCTCGCGCCGGAGTGGACTGGCATCGTCGCAGCGCAGGGCACCTACGCCGAACGCGACTATGACGACCGCTTTGCCAGCGACGGCGACCGCAGCGGCACCAAGACCTATCGCGGACTGAGCCCGCGGCTGGGCCTGCTCTGGGACGCCACCGAGACGCTACAGCTGTTTGCAAACGTGAGCCAGGCCTACGAACCGCCAACCTTCTCCGAACTCACCCAGAGCATTCCCGGCGTGAGCGGACTGGCGGACATCGACGCGCAGCGTTCCACCACGCTGGAAGTCGGCAGCCGGGGCGAATGGCAAGCGCTGAGCTGGGATGCCAGCCTCTATCGCAGCTGGGTGCGCGATGAGTTGATGTTCACCGCACTCGGCGACGGCGGCCAGAGCGCCGTACTCAATGCCGACAAAACCATCCACCAAGGCATCGAGCTGGGTGTGGGCACCCGACTCGCCGAGTTCGACGGCCAGAGCCTCACCAGCCGCCTCGCCTACACCTATAACGATTTCAAGTTCGACGGCGATCCGCAATGGGGCGACAACGCCATTCCCGGCATTCCCGATCACTACCTGCGCGCCGAACTGCGCTATCGCCATCCGGCGGGATTCGCAATCGGACCGAATGTGGAGTGGGTGCCGCAGGGCTATCCGATCGACTTCAAAAACAGCCTCGAGACGGACGCCTACGCGCTGCTGGGGCTCACGGCCAACTACGAGATTACGCGCCAGATCGAGATCTTCCTGGATGCACGCAACCTGACCGACGAGAAGTATGCCGCCACCACCGGCCTCATCACCGAGCCGGCCGTGGGTGCCTTCGGCCCCAACACCAATCAATTCATCCCCGGCGACGGCCGGGCGGTCTACGCCGGAATGACGATGCGCTGGTAGCGCCCAGTTGCAAAAAACCGGGCGCTGCAAACGATGCGGCGCCTGGTTCTTACCACGATATCCCGACGTCTCCAGCGAAAGGCCTTCAGTCCCCGCCTTCGCGAAAACTCATCCAGATGTAGAGCGCGGCGCCGACCGTGATGGCCGAGTCGGCGAGATTGAAAGCGGGCCAGTACCAGTCCTGGTAATAGAGTTGGATGAAATCGATGACGTGGCCGTGCAGGGCGCGATCGACCGCGTTGCCGATCGCGCCGCTGAGGATGAGAGTATAGGCCAGGGGCCAGAAGACTTCCCGCGCAGGGCGCAGCAACAGCCAGCGCAGCAGAACGCCGCCCACGCCCAGTGCCAAGGCCAGAAAGAACCAGCGCTGCCAGCCACCGGCGCCTGCCAGGAAGCTGAACGCGGCGCCGGGATTGTAGGCCAGGGTCAGATTGAAAAAGCCCGGCACCACCGCGTGTGGCATGTAGGGCGTGAGCAACGCCTCGGCCATCTGTTTGCTGGCCTGATCCAGGCCGACGAGCCCGGCCACCAGTCCCAGCCACAGGGCCATGCGGCCCGGCCGGTCCAGGATCCGGGCGGCCACGGATGCGTGGCCAGCATCGGTCACGCCCACTGCCGATCCTCGCCGGGTCCGGCGACATTGCTGGCGCAGCGCCCGCACAGCTCGGGATGATCGGGATGACTGCCCACATCCGCACGGCGATGCCAGCAGCGCGGGCACTTGGCATGCTCCGCCGGGCGGATGGTGATCCACAGCTCATCGCCGCCGTCCAGGGTGGCGTGAACCGCCTCGGGCGGACGTGCCGTCTCGCGGGCGAGGTGAGCCTCGGAGGTGATCAGCGCAAAGCGCAGCTCCCCGGCGAGCGGCTGCAGCGCTTCGAAGAGCTCCTGGCCGGCGTAAATCGATACCTCGGCCTCGAGATTGGCGCCGGCTCCGGTCGCCACGCGCCAGCGTTCGAGTTCGGGGCCGACGCATTCGCGCACCCCCAGCACGCGCGCCCATAACGCCTCGTCCGGGGCCACTTCGGGCAAGACATGCCATTCGGCCAGGAATACCGACTCCGCTCGCGCACCAGGCAAGGATCGCCAGATCTCCTCGGCAGTAAAGCTCAGGACCGGTGCGATCCAGCGCACCAGCGCTTCGGCAAGGTGGTAGAGCGCACTCTGGGCGGAACGTCGGGCGCGGCTGTCGGCGGGCGTGGTGTAGAGCCGGTCCTTGATCACGTCGAGGTAGAACGCGCCCAGATCCACCGAACAGAAGTTGTGGACGTCCTGATAGACGCGGTGAAACTCGAAACGCGTGTAGGCATCGCGCAGCCGCTCTTGCAGAACATCGGCGCGATGCAGGATCCAGCGGTCGAGCGACAGCAACTCCGGAGCGGGAAGCGCATCGGTCGCCGGATCAAAACCCTTGAGATTGGCGAGCAGAAAGCGCGCCGTGTTGCGAATACGCCGGTAGGCATCGCTGATGCGGCTCAGAATCTGCTGAGAAACGGCCATCTCGGCGCGGTAATCGGTCGCCGCCACCCACAGCCGCAGCACGTCGGCGCCAAGGGTGTCCACCACCGCCTGCGGCGCCACCACGTTGCCGCGCGACTTGGACATCTTCTGGCCTTTCTCATCGACCGTGAAGCCATGGGTGAGCACGGCGCGATAGGGCGCCTCGCCACGCCGCGCCACCGCGGTCAAGAGCGAGGACTGGAACCAGCCGCGGTGCTGATCGGACCCTTCCAGATAAAGGTCGGCCGGAAAGCCCAGCTCCTCGCGCCGCTCGAGCACCGCCGCGCTGCTCACGCCAGAGTCGAACCAGACATCCAGCGTATCGTTCACCTTCTCATAATCCGCTGCCTCTGCGCCCAACAGCTCGGCCGGATCGAGATCGAACCAGGCCTGGATGCCGGCCTGCGCGATGCGCGCGGCGACCTGTTCCATCAGCGCAACCGTGTCGGGATGCAGGGCCCCCGTACGCCGATGAACGAACAGCGCCAGCGGCACCCCCCACAGACGCTGGCGGGACACGCACCAGTCGGGGCGCTCGGCGACCATGCCGCGGATGCGCTCCTCCCCCCAGGCCGGCAGCCACGTCACGCGTGCGATCTCGTCCAAGGCCGTATCGCGCAGGCCCGTGGCGTCCATGGCGATGAACCATTGCGGCGTAGCGCGGAAGATGACCGGCGTCTTGTGCCGCCAACAATGCGGGTAGCTGTGCCGGAGCCGCTCGACATGGACCAGTGAGCCCCTCGTTTTGAGCAGATCGAGCACCGCATCGTGCGCGGTGAGGACGGGTTTTCCGGCCAGATCGGGAATATCGTCAAAGTAGCGACCATCCGGCCCCACCGGATTGTCCACCGGCAACGCGTTGCGCTGCCCCACCGCATAGTCGTCTGGACCATGCGCCGGCGCGATGTGAACGAGGCCGGTGCCGGTGCCGGTGGTCACGAAATCGGCCAGGATCATCGGCACTTCGCGCGCCTGGAAAGGATGACGCAGTCGCACGCCCTCCAACGCGGCGCCCGGACCATAGGCCAGCACGCGATGGGTCTCGATGCCCCAGCGGGCCAGAACGGCATCGACCTCCGCCTGGGCCAAGACAAGGCGCTCGCGACCCTGAGCACCCTCCACTTCGATCAGCACATAATCCAGCTCGGGATGCACCGCCACCGCCTGATTGGCCGGCAGCGTCCAGGGCGTGGTGGTCCAGATGACGACCGAAACCGGGCCGTCGCCCTTGCCCTCGGGCGCGTGCTGCAACCGGGCAAACAGCACTTCGGGCTCCGGGCAGGAAAAGCGCACGTCGATGGCGAGCGACTGATGCTCGGCGTATTCCACCTCGGCCTCGGCCAGGGCCGAGCCGCAATCAACGCACCAGTGCACCGGCTTGGCCCCGCGCTGCAGATGGCCGTTGGCGACGATCTGCGCCAGAGCCCGCACGATGTCGGCTTCATAGGCCGGGTCCATGGTGAGGTAGGGATGCTCCCAGTCGGCCAGCACGCCCAGACGGATGAAATCCTCGCGCTGGCGGGCCACCTGGGCCTCGGCATAAGCCCGACAGGCCCGGCGGAAATCCCGCGCTCCATCCACGCCCGGCTTGCCCTGCGCCTTTTCCACGGCCAGTTCGATCGGTAGGCCGTGGCAGTCCCAGCCCGGAACGTAAGGCACATCGAATCCGTCCAGAAGGCGGCTCTTGTTGATGATGTCCTTCAGGATCTTATTGACCGCATGGCCGATATGGATCTCGCCGTTGGCATACGGCGGCCCGTCATGCAGCACGTAGCGCGGCCGGCCGGCCCGCGCCGCGCGTAGCTGTTCGTAGAGCCGCGTCTGCTGCCAATGGGCCAATACAGCCGGCTCGCGCCGCGCCAGATTGGCTTTCATCGGAAACTCGGTGCCGGGCAGATTGAGCGTTTGCTTGTAGTCCATGGGTCTCTCGGTCGACCGGGTCATTCGGCCCAGCCGGGTTGGCTGAAATAGTCGCGCGCCGCCTGTACATCGAGGGCAATCTGCTGGCGCATGAGCTCGACGGACTCGAAGCGCTGTTCATCGCGCAAGTGCTTGAGGAAGAAAACCCGCATGCGCCGGCCATACAGATTGCCAGCCGGCTCGAGCAGGTGAACCTCAAGCAGCGTTTCCCGTCCGTTGACGGTGGGCCGGGTGCCGAGACTCGCCACGCCGGCGTGCGCCGCACCGTGGCTCAGTTGTGCCTGGACCACGAAGATGCCGCGCAAGGGGCTCACGCGCCGCCGCACTGGCAGGTTGGCCGTGGGGAAGCCGAGCTCGCGACCCAATTTCTCTCCATGCACGACGCGCCCGCAGAGACTGTAGGGTCGGCCCAGCAAACGCCGAGCCTGCGGCAAATCGCCGTTTGCCAGACACGAGCGAATTCGACTGCTGCTCACGCGCTCGCCGTCCACGGTCAGGGTGCGCGTTCGATGGACTCCGAATCCGGCTTGGTGCCCGATTTGCGCAAGCAGGTCGAAGTCGCCTTCGCGGCCACGCCCGAATCGGAAATCATCCCCGACGACGAGCTCGCGCACACCGAGGCCGCGGATCAGCAGGCGCTCGACAAACTCGGTCGCCGACAGACGCGCCAGCGCCCGATCGAAACGCAGGCACAGAACCCGATCCACACCGGCGCCCGCCAGTTCAGCCAGCTTCTCCGGCAATCGGCTGAGCCGGGCCGGTGCCCCTTCGGCAGCGAAGTATTCCTGGGGCGAGGGCTCGAAAGTGACGACCGTAACCGGCAAGCCCAGCGGCCGGGCCAGATTGTGGACCTGCTCCAATACGGCGCGGTGCCCCAGATGCACGCCATCGTAGTTCCCGATCGTCGCGACACAACCAAGGTGCGCAGGACGGAGGTTGTGGACACCTCGGATCAGTTCCATGACCAACCTGTCGTGAAAGGGGTCGATTATAAAGTCTCGGCTGAACTTGTCACCGCCTCATCACTGGGCAGCCGGAAATGCCGCAGGCGCACACCCAGAATCAGCAGCAAGGCCGGATAGGCCAGTCCCACGGCCAGCAGCACACCACTCAGAGCCAGCACCCGATCATGACCACTGATCGAGACCCAGTAAGGCCCCGCCGGCACGAACCACCATAACCCGACCCCAATCAACCCGTTGGCAAGCACCATGCGCAGCAGGAATCGCGGCCATCCCGGGCTCGGCCGGTAGGCGTCGGCCTGGCGCAGCCCGCGATAAAGCAGCAGGGCATTGAGATAGGCTGCCAGGCTGGTCGACAGCGCCAGAAAGGCGTGCGGCGCCGAAAGGCTCTGTTGAACGGCGGGAATCAGCAGAATCAGGTTGACCCCGGTATTGGCACCCATCGCGATGAGTCCTATCCGCACCGGCGTACGGGTGTCCTGACGGGCATAGTAGCCGGGCACCAGCACCTTGACCAGAATGAATCCCGTCAGGCCGAGGCCATAGGTCGACAGGGCGGCAGCCGACATGGTCACATCATGATCTTCGAAAGCGCCGCCATGGAACAGGGTCGCCAGCAGCGGATGGGCGATCACCCCCATCAGCACGGCCGCTGGCAGGCTGATCAGCAGGGCGCTGCGCAGCGCCCAATCCAACGTTTGCGAGAAACGGAGCGGATCAGCCGCGGCATGGCGTGCCGATAGATGCGGAAGAATGACGGTGGACAGCGCAATTCCGAAGACACCCAGCGGAAACTCCATCAGGCGGTCGGCATAGTAGAGCCAGCTCACGCTGCCCACCGCGAGCAAGGACGCAATCAACGTATCCACCAGCAAGTTCACCTGCGCCACCGACGAGCCGAACAAGGTCGGCACCATCAGCGTCATCACGCGGCGCACCGGCGGATAGTGCCAGCCCCAGCGCGGCCGCGGCAGCAAACCCTGGTGCATCAGAAACGGCAACTGGAACCCCAGTTGGACCATCCCAGCGATGAACACGCCCCAGGCCAGCGCATAAACCGGCTCCTCCATGCGTGGCGCCACCCACAGCGTCGCCGCAATCAGGCTCAGATTCAGCAGCACCGGTGTGAATGCCGGTACGGCGAACTGGCCGTAGGTGTTGAGCAAGCCGGAAGCGAACGCGGTCAGCGATATGAACAGAAGGTATGGGAACGTGATGCGCAGCAGCCCGATCGCCAGTTCGCGCTGGCCATGGGCGCCATCGAAACCGGGAGCGAACAGAAAAATCAACACGGGCGCCAGAACCACGCCCAGCACCGTCACCACCAGCAGGATCGCGCCCAGCGTACCCGCCACTCGATCGGCGAATGCGCGGACTTGCGCCAATTCCCCCTGGGTACGCTGCTCGGCCAGCACGGGGATGAACGCTTGCGAAAACGACCCCTCGGCGAACAGCCGGCGCAAGAAGTTGGGAATTTTGAACGCCACGAAAAACGCGTCCATGGCCGGACTCGCACCGAACGCCCGAGCCATCAGCAAATCCCGCAGAAAGCCAAAGCCCCGCGAAACCAGTGTCATCACGCTGACCACAGCGGTGGATCGCATCAGACCATGAGCCATAGATACTCGCTTGTCCTGAAGGCCGTCCGGCGGACGAGTCATGACGCGGCATGGTAGCGACCCTGCTCTTCGATCGCCATGCGTTTGGCGATGGATTGACAGCCCATGGCGGATGGCGCATTATTGCCCGTCTCGAACGGCGGCGCGAAAGCTCCGACACAGATTTTTTCCCAGTTTTCCGGTGGACGAACAGCCCATGGCGAACAGCAAACAGGCCCGTAAGCGCGCGCGACAGGCAGAAGTGGCCCGTCAGCGCAATATCAGCCACAAGACGCGCATGCGCACGTCCATTAAGAAAGTCATCAAGTCCGTTGACGAAGGCGACTTGGGTACGGCGCAAGCCAGCCTCACCGCCGCCATCCCGGTCATCGACAGCATGGTCAACAAGGGCCTCGTTCACCGTAACAAGGCCGCTCGCCACAAAAGCCGCCTCAACAAGCGCTTGAAAGCGCTAAGCCAGGCCGCTACTGCGGGCTGATTCGATCAGATTCCGGCTCGACAAGGCCGCAAAAAGCCCTGCCACGCAGGGCTTTTTTTTGCATCCGAAGGCGGAAAACATGGTAGATCTCCGCTAAGATGATCCCACCGGGGCGATTCGCGCTCTGAACAGACAGGAATCTGACCCATGACCACCGCTTATTGGTGCGTGCTGATCGCCGCTATTATCCCCATGATGATGTCCACGCTCGCCAAAGCCGGCGGCCCGGGATTCGACAATCACGCTGTACGCAGCTATCTGGACAAACAGACCGGCTGGCGGCAACGGGCCAACTGGGCTCAACAGAATGGCTATGAAGCCTTCCCCGCATTCGCCGCCGCGGTCATCATCGCGCACCAGGCCGGCGCCGATCAGGGGACCATCAACTCGCTGGCCGTGGCGTTCATCATCATCCGACTCGTCTATGGCGGCATGTATCTCGCCAATCTGGCCACCTTGCGCAGCCTGGTATGGACCGCCGGCCTCGCCTGTGTAATCGGCCTGTTCATTGCTGCCGCCTGATTGACTCGTCCGCCTCGGCAGCCGTCGCTTCCGAGGCGGTGCGTTCCGGTCAGTTCACCACCATGTTATCGCGGTGAATCAGCTCGGCCTCATCCACATAACCCAGCAGATCGAGAATGCGCGCGCTCGCCTGCCCTTTGATCAGTCGGCACTCTTCAGCACTGTAGTTCACCAATCCGCGCGCCACTTCCATCCCGGCCGCGTCCCGGCAAATCACCACATCCCCGCGACGGAAGTACCCCACGACCGCCGTCACCCCCACTGGCAACAGGCTGCGTCCGGCCTCGCGCAATACGCGCGCAGCGCCGTCATCAACGATCAGCTCGCCACGAACCTGAAGATGACTGTTGATCCACTGTTTGCGAGCGGCGAGCGGTTCCTTGGCCGGATGGAGCAGCGTCCCGACCGCCTCACCCTGGGCAATGCGCAGGAGCGCCTGTGGATGGCGACCGTTGGCGATGATCGTCGCTGCGCCGCTTCGCGCGGCCCGTGCCGCCGCCGTCAGCTTGGTGAACATGCCTCCGCGACCGAGGGCACCGGGCGTTGGCGTGGCCATGGCCAACAATGCCGCATCACCGGCCTGACCCTCCTGAATCAGCCGCGCGCCCGGATTGTTGCGCGGATCACAGTCGAACAGCCCATCCTGGTCGGTGAGGATCACCATCAGCTCCGCTTCAACCAGGTTAGCAACCAGAGAAGCCAGGCTGTCATTGTCCCCAAAGCGCAGCTCTTCGGTACTGACGGTATCGTTTTCGTTGATGATGGGAATGGCATCGAGATCAAGCAGGGTCTTCAGCGTGCTGCGCGCATTGAGATGGCGCTGGCGATCGGTGAGATCGGCATAACTGAGGAGAATCTGCGCTGCATACAGGCCGTGACGTGCGAATTCTGTTTCGTAAGCCTGGACGAGCCGCATCTGCCCCACCGCAGCGGCAGCCTGCAATTCATGCAGCGCCTGGGGCCGCCTGTGCCAGGCAAGTCGCTGCATCCCGGCTGCCACGGCGCCTGACGAGACCAGGCAAACCTGCTTGCCTTGCGCACGCAAAGCAGCCAACTGCGCCGCCCAATCCGCCAGCGCCCCCTCATCGAGACCCTGGCCATTGTTGGTCACCAGCGCGCTGCCGACCTTCACGACCCACCGCCGGCTCCGTCCCAGAGCACCGCGATCCTTCATCCACCAATTCTCCCTATGCCACACCCCGATGCCGAAACACCTTTGGTGAACCATGGATTGTATTCGCGCCGCGCGAAATTCGACTCACCTCAGCGCCCCGGGCGGCCGAACACGACAACCGGTAGATCGCTCGCACCGCTGGCGGCTCACCCACAGTCCGGTGCATTTGCGCTAGCTGCGGGTCGGATCGTAAGGAATATCCGCCGCATCCGAAACCCCGGTTTCCGATGTGATCGCCAGCGCCTGCAGTCTGGCGAATACCGCTTCGCACAATCGCCCAATGCCTTCACCCGTAGCACCAGAAACGACGAAGACCGGCCCCGTCCAATGCAACGCATGCGTCAATGCGGCGACCCGTGCGGATCGCTCGGGCTCAGGCAGTAGATCGGCCTTGTTGAAGACCAGCCAGCGATCGCGGACCGCCAGATCCTCACTGTACCCCCGCAACTCGGCATCGATCGTCTCGACCCCTTTCGCCACGCTCGACTCCGAGGCCGAAGGATCAAGGTCGACCACCTGCAACAACAAACGGGTCCGCTGCAAGTGACGCAGAAACCGGAGGCCAAGTCCCGCACCATCGGCAGCGCCCTCGATCAGGCCGGGGATATCCGCCATCACGAAGCTACGATTCATGCCCAGACTCACCACGCCCAGCTGGGGATGCAACGTAGTGAACGGATAGTCAGCCACCTTGGGCCGGGCTGCCGAAACCGCTCGCAACAAGGTCGATTTTCCCGCATTGGGCAAACCGAGCAGCCCCACGTCGGCCAGCAGCTTGAGTTCCAGACGCAAGCGCCGCATTTCACCCGGCGTGCCTTCGGTGGATTGGCGCGGGGAACGGTTGACGCTGCTTTTGAAGCGCAGATTACCCAGCCCGTGGAAACCGCCTTGCGCCACCTTGAGCTGCTGCCCCGGCACGATCAGATCACCCAGTAGCTCATCGGTATCGGCCTCGTAAACCAACGTTCCGGCCGGAACAGGAACGAAGCAATCCTCGCCACCGCGACCTGTACATTGACTGCCACTTCCGCCGGCTCCGTTCTGCGCGCGATAGGTCCGCTGTACCCGAAAATCGGCTAACGTGTTGATGCCGCCATCGGCAACCAGATAAACGCTTCCGCCGTCCCCGCCGTCCCCGCCGTCGGGGCCACCGAGGGGAATGAACTTCTCGCGCCGGAAACTGACGCATCCGTTGCCGCCGTTTCCGGCCTGGACAGTGATGATGGCTTCGTCAACGAATCGCATGGGCTGGCCCCATCCCAAAAAAGCAAAGCGGCCCCGCGCTGATTCACGCGAGGCCGCTGGAGAACAAGTGGTCTTTGGGAACGCTCAGTCCGCGAGAATACTCACAAACTTGCGGTTATTTGGACCTTTGACCTGAAACACCACGCGGCCGTCCGCCTTGGCGAACAAGGTGTGGTCTTTCCCACAGCCCACGTTCACACCGGCATGAAACCGCGTACCGCGCTGCCGAACCAAAATATGACCCGCCGTCACCCGCTCGCCACCGAAGTGCTTCACACCAAGACGCTTGGAATGAGAGTCACGGCCGTTCCGGGTGCTGCCGCCTGCTTTCTTATGTGCCATGGGTAGTTACCTGCTCGCTTCGACTTGGGATCGCGATCTTCTGGCGGAATCAGCCGCCCTGGATCCCGGTAATTTCCAGCTCGGTGAAGGACTGGCGATGTCCCTTGCGCCGCATGTAGTGCTTGCGACGGCGGAACTTGACGATCTCGACCTTGTCACCCTTGCCGTGATTCCGCACCGTGGCGGTCACTTTGCCGCCTTCGACAAACGGCCGACCAACAGCCAGGTTGTCCCCTTCGCCAATCAGCAAAACCCGGTCGAATTCGACTTGGCTACCTGCTTCTGCCGGGAGTTTCTCCACGCGCAGCACCTCGCCTTGCTGAACCCGATATTGCTTGCCTCCGGTATGGATCACCGCGTACATTACTCACTGTCTCCACAAGGGCCTTGACGGCTTGGGTCACAAAGGACGGGCATTCTACCGCTACCCTCAGAACAGGTCAAACCGGGCATCACCTCGACGCGTGACGCCTGCTTCGCGGCATGGCCTCCCATTCAATGATTCAGCCATCCAACCTACCTAAACCCACCGTGCCCAGATCGGCGCGCGAATCGAACTCAGCACGGCAAACGGAACGCCTTCGATGCACAATCCCGAGATCACGGAAGTCCTAGCGCCCATCCAGGCAGACATGCAGCTCATGGATGCCGTCCTCAAGCGCGCCATGAATTCCGTCGTGCCATTGGTTGGCGAAATCAACCACTACATTGTCGGCAGCGGCGGCAAGCGCCTGCGGCCGGCGGTGCTGCTGTTCTCGGCGCGGGCCTGCGGCTACACGGGCGATCAACATCTGCGCCTGGCTGCCGCGGTCGAAGCGGTGCATACCGCGACCCTCCTGCATGATGATGTCGTCGACAGCTCGGGGCTGCGCCGCGGCCGCGCGACTGCCAATCAGGTCTGGGGCAACGAGGCAAGTGTGCTGGTCGGCGACTTCATGTATTCGCGCGCGACGCAGATGATCGTGGAATGTGGGCGACTGGACATCGTCGAAATCCTGGCCACGGCAGCCAACGACATCGCTGAAGGCGAAGTTGCTCAATTGGCCAACCGCCACAACCCGGAGCTGACCGAGCAACAGTATTTCGATGTCATTCGCAACAAGACGGCCCGCCTGTTCGAGGCCAGCGCCCAGGTCGGCGCCATGATCTCCGGGGCATCCAAATCCCGCGAACGGGCACTGGCACGCTACGGCATTCATCTTGGCAACGCGTTTCAACTGATCGATGATGCCCTCGACTTCACCGGCTCGGTGGATGTCATCGGGAAAAACCTCGGCGACGACCTGGCCGATGGCAAAGCCACATTGCCCTTGATCCATGCTATCCGACACTCTCCCACCGAAGCGGCAGACTGCATCCGCGAAGCAATTCGCAAGGGCAGCCTGGAACAGTTGCCCGCGATCCTCAAAGCAATTGAATCAACCGCCGCCATCGACTACACTGCGCGCCTTGCGGCGCACGAGAGCGAACAGGCCATTGATGCCCTGTCGGAACTAGACCCGACGCCCTATCGGGAATCACTTTCCGCCCTGGCACGTTTCGCGGTCCAGCGCGATTGCTAACCGCATATCCAGCACCATCGGGGTGTAGCTCAGCTTGGTAGAGCGCTGCTTTCGGGAAGCAGAGGTCGTAGGTTCGAATCCTGTCACCCCGACCAAATCGTCACTTATGGATCATGCGAGCGGTTTTTGGGCTCGCCTCCGCAGTCTCTCGCAGGCGGCACGGGATCATACCCAAACCCGCCCCAAGGGTGGCACCGCATCAGCCGCCGAACCGCATAGACGCCCCCCCGCCACGGACCATGACACCGAAGCGCCTCACGCGCATAGGTGGAGCACGTGGGCGTGTAACGGCAGCGCGGCGCCAACCATGGGGATATCGCCAGCTGGTAAATCCCGATCAGCGCCTCCAGTCCGCGCTGCACGGCTCGATCCAGCCGTTGACGCCATCGTGTGATCCACCGCATTTCCCCAGTCTGACCCCCTGACCCCCGGCATGATTGAAACGTTATACCATTACGCCCATGAATGCGCTCTTCCCCTCGATGCGCACGCGCCTCCGGCGTCTCGTGCGTTTGGTGATCCTGTTGCTGGCCCTTTTCGTCACGCCCGCCGCCGGCGCCCCGTTACGGGTGGCGGTCGGTGTGCCGGCGCTCCAGACGCTGGTCTCAGGCGTCGGCGGCGAGCGTGTCGAGACGCTTGTCCTGCATGGCGGCGGAGATCCGCACGCATTCGAGCCCTCGGCACGCCGGATCGCGGCGCTGGCTGATGCACAACTCTATGTTCTCGCGGGACTGCCATTCGAAACCAGCTGGGTACCCCGCCTCAGGGCGATCAATCCGAAACTGGACATCCTCGACCTGCGCCAGATCGGCGGCACTCGCATGACGGATGATTCTCTGACGACCAACCATCGCCACGGCGGTTCACCCGACCCGCATGTCTGGACTGACCCGGTCCGCGCGCTGCAGCTGATCGCTGCCATCGAGGATCGTTTGATCACGCTTGACCCGGACGGGACAGCGCACTACCGGGAGCGTAGTGAGCGTGTAAGCCAGGACTTGCGCGCGCTCGACGCCGAAATCGCCCCGGTGCTCGCGCCCCTGCGCGGCGGCGTCCTGCTGGTCTTTCATCCTGGATGGGGCTACCTTGCGGACCGCTACGGTCTGCGCCAGATCCCGATCGAGGTGGGCGGTCGTGAACCCAGCGCGGCCCAGCTGCAACGCGTGATGGATCTGGCTCGCCAGCGCGGGGCCCGCGCATTGTTCCTGCAGCCGGGTCACGGTGATCGGCTTGCACGCCAAGTCGCGCGCGAACTGAGCATCCCGGTGATCATCGCCGACCCGCTGGCGGCGGATTATTTCGGCAGCATCCGCACGCTCGTCCGCGCCTTGCAAACGGCACCCGAAATCCCATGAGTGCCGACACGCCGGCCATCCGCACCCGGAATCTTGGATTTGCGCACGCGGGACGAGCCGCTGTTCTTCAGGCAATTGATCTTACAGTCAAAAGCGGGGAATTCCTGGGCATCCTGGGACCGAATGGAGCCGGAAAAAGCAGTCTTGTCCAGCTGCTGGCGGGCGTGATCGCCCCTTCGGGGGGTGACATCGAAGTCTTCGATCGTCCGCTGCGTGAAATGCGCGCCCACATTGGTTATGTCCCCCAGCGACCACCCCAGGTGACTCACGTGCCGGTGACAGTCTCCGCGCTGGTGCAACTGGGCTGCCTGCAGGGCTGGGGATCCCTGGGGCGCGCCCGCGCCATCGATCGGCAGCGTGCACGCACCGCCATGATAGAAATGGAACTCACCGAACTGGCGCCGCGGCTGTTGCGCGAACTGTCCGGCGGCGAACTGCAACGTGCCCTGCTGGCCCGGGCGTTGGCCGCGGACCCGGCCCTGCTGCTCTTGGATGAACCCACCGCGCACATTGATCCAGCCGCTGAAACCCGGATCTGGACCCTGCTTCGCCGGATGACGCCTGCTCGCACCGTGGTCGTGGTATCTCACGATCCTGCGCTACTCCGCATGCATGCCGACCGGATCGCGCTGCTGAACGGCCGCCTGCGCCTCATCGAGCCGGATGCGCTCGATGCTGCAGCGCTGCAGTGGGCCTACAGTCGTCATCCAGAAATGCAGTCCACGGCTGCGCATTTTCCGGAGATTGCTGGATGACCGGCTTTCTGGATGCCCTGGCCGATCAGGCCTTCCTGCAGCGCGCCCTGCTGGCCGGTATGTTGGCGAGTCTGGGTTGTGGACTGATCGGCCCCTGGGTATTGATCCGTCGCATGAGCCATCTGGCCGGGGGAATCGCCCACGCGGTTCTGGGGGGCCTCGGAATCGCCTTTTTTCTGGGCGGTTCCCCACTCGTCGGGGCAATTGCTGCAGCCGTGGTCGTGGCCCTGCTGATTGGATTGATCCATCTGTACTGGGAAACCCAGGAAGATCTGCTGACCGGCGCCCTGTGGTCCGTCGGCATGGCGGTGGGTTTGCTGTTCATTTACGACACACCAGGCGCCACCACAGATCTCATGAGCTATCTGTTCGGCAACATCCTGCTGGTCAGCGCGCGGGACCTATGGTTCATGCTCCTGATCGATATGCTGGTCCTGGGGATCGTCGTCTTGCTGCATCGCCATTTCCTCGCCATCAGCCTCGACGAGGCTTTTGCCCGTTCACGCGGCATTCCGGTCGCAGCCACCTATCTGATTCTCCTGATCCTGGTCGCCCTGAGCGTGGTCCTGCTGATCCGGGTGGCGGGTCTGATCCTGGTCATGGCCCTGATCACCTTGCCGGCTGCCGCATGCAGCCTCTTCGCGCGCTCGATTGCCGCGCTGACCATCGGCGCGACGACACTCGCCATCAGCTGCACCACGGCGGGTCTGGCCCTCTCCTATGCACCCGACTGGCCTGCTGGTCCCACCATCATCCTGGTCTGCGCGTTCGCTTACGGGGCCACGCTGATTCTGGCCACGCTGCGCCGTCGCATCCGCCACCCCCTCGCGAGGTAAGCCATGTCCGCCACCCGTATCCTCGGCGCCGCGGCCGACACCCGGCACAATCATCGGCGTTGCGTCGATCGCGCGCTCGAACAGGCCGAATCGACCTGCCGGAATCAGGGCTTGCGGCTCACTCCGATCCGCCGTCAGATCCTCGCGCTCATTTGGCGGGATCATCAGCCGGTCAAGGCCTACGATCTGATCGATGCCCTCCGCGATCAGGGCGTCAAGACCGGCCCCCCGACGGTTTACCGGGCACTGGATTTCCTCCTCAAGGCCGGCCTGATCCACCGGCTGGATACCGTTAACGCGTTTATTGGATGCGGCGCTCATGGCCAACCGCATGCCGGCATGTTTCTCATCTGCCAGTCCTGTGGCGCGGTGATGGAACTGGACGCACCGGCACCGGTCCGCCTCATTCGCGAAGAAGCCGATCACCTCGGATTCGACCTCGTGGCGCAGGCCGTCGAGATCCTGGGCTACTGCCGACGCTGCACGCCGCATCAGCCGGCTGAAAAAACCGCGAGCGCATCCGATGCGCCGGACAAGACTTTCCGCAGGAGCGATACGTGAAACCCGGACATCGAGCGCGCCGCGATGGCTGACTCCGCAATCCCGATGGAAACCTTGCTTGCACTGCGCTGGCGCCAGCACAGCGATGCCTGGGTGGATGCCGTCCGGGAACGCCGCATCGGCAGCCGGATCGGCGCGACCGATCAGGCGCTGATTGATGCCATTCTCACCCAGCGGCCGACCGACCTCCTCGACCTGGGCTGCGGTGAAGGCTGGCTGGCCCGGCGCCTGCACCCCCTTGGCATTGGCGTCACGGGCATTGATGCCGAACCACGGCTGATCCATGCCGCGCAACAAGCGGGCATCGGGACCTTTCGGGTCGCAAACTACGGCGATCTGCCCATTCCTTTCGGCCCCTTCGCCATGGCCGTCAGCAACTTTGCCTTGCTGGGCGATGAATCGGTCCGAGGTCTGTTCGCATCCCTGTCCCGCATCCTGAAGCCGGGCGGCCATCTGATCGTGCAAACGCTGCACCCTCTCTCGCTGGCTCCAGATCATTATCAGGACGGCTGGCGGGAGGATTCCTGGGCCGCATTCAGCGCGGTTGGCGACACTGCGCCGCCCTGGTATTTCCGGACCCTGCAGTCCTGGGCCGCACTGTTCCGCGATCATCACCTGAAGCTGATCGACCTGCGCGAGCCCATGGCCCCCGGCAGCATCACACCTGCATCCATCCTCTTCATTGCCCGTCGCGACTGAACCCTCGCGGGAAATTCCGGCATTGCGCGGCATCGCCAGCGCCGATGCGCCACATGAACCATGCCCCCGCCATCGGCACGCCAATGGGCCATGGAAGCCATGCCCGGGCTGAGTTACTCTTGGGTCCCTCCCCAGCCACCCCGAGGTGTTCGCGATGTATAGCGGCGACCGTTCGGCCCGGCCCATCAGCCTCGACACGTTGCGGCGCATGAAGGCCGAAGGTGAAAAGATTGTCTCGCTCACGGCCTACGACGCCAGTTTTGCGGCCCAGATGGATGCCGCTGGGGTGGAGTGGGTGCTGGTCGGCGATTCGCTCGGTATGGTGATCGAAGGCTACGACAGCACCCTGCCGGTCACACTGGACACGATGATTCACCACACCCGCGCCGTGGCTCGGGGATTGCAGCGCGGCTTCCTCGTCGCAGACCTGCCCTTTGGCACCTGCAACACCCCGGAACAGGCCATGCAGAGCGCAGCGCGGCTGATGCAGGAAGGCGGCGCGCGCATGATCAAACTCGAAGGCGGCGCTTTGCAGCAGGAACTGGTGGCCTATCTCACCGCGCGTGGGGTGCCGGTGTGCGCCCACATCGGCCTGCAACCCCAGTTCGTTCACAAGCTGGGCGGCTACAAGGTGCAGGGACGCAGCACCGAAGCCGCAAGCGCCATGCGCCGAGAAGCCGAAGCATTGGTCGCAGCCGGTGCCGACATGCTGCTGCTCGAGTGCGTGCCGGCCACCCTGGCTGCGGAGATCACCGCCGCCGTGCCGGTTCCGGTCATCGGCATCGGCGCCGGTGCCGATGTCGACGGCCAAGTGTTGGTGGTCTATGACATCCTGGGCATTTCGCTGGGCAAACGCCCCCGTTTTTCCAAGGATTTTCTAGCAGGGCGTGGGAGCATCGCTGAAGCCCTGCAGGCCTATGCGCAAGCGGTCAAGCAAGGCGCGTTTCCCGCTGCCGAACACACTTTCTGACGGAGAGGCGGACATGGAACGCGTCGAAACGGCCGAAGCACTGCGTCAGCGGATCACGCGTTGGCGGCAGGCCGGGCAACGCATCGCGCTGGTGCCGACCATGGGCAACCTGCATGCCGGACACCTGGCCCTGGTCGACCGCGCGCGCGGATTGGCACAGCGGGTCGTCGTCAGCATTTTCGTCAACCCCACCCAGTTCGGACCGGGCGAGGATTTTGAGGTGTATCCACGCACCCCCGAGGCTGATTGCGCCGCGCTGGCCGAACGCGGTGCCGATCTGGTGTTTCTCCCGCCGGTGGCCGTGATGTACCCGGCGGGCGCACCCGGCGCCGTACGCGTGGAGGTGAGCGGTCCATTGACCGAAGGCTTGTGCGGTGCCTCCCGGCCTGGCCATTTCAGCGGGGTGGCCACCGTTGTGACCAAGCTCTTCAATCTGGTTCAGCCAGACGTGGCGATCTTTGGGCAGAAAGACTACCAACAGCTGGCCATCCTTCGCACGATGGTGCGTGAACTGGCGATGCCGATCCGCATCGTGGGTGTGGAAACCCAACGCGAAGCCGATGGATTGGCACTCAGTTCGCGCAACCAGTATCTGGATCCACCGCAGCGCGCCCTGGCCCCGACCATCCATGCGATCCTGTCGGATACCGCCGAGAAGCTGATCGCCGGCGAGCGTGACTATCCAGCGCTGGAAGCGCGGGCCGGCATGCGGTTGACCGACGCCGGATTCGCCGTGGAATACGTCCGCATCGTTCGAGCTGATGATCTGAAAGCCCCGGAGGGCGGGGAAAAGCGGCTGGTCGTAGCGGTGGCCGCCAAAGTTGGATCAACAAGGCTTATTGACAATATTGAGGTAAACATCTCAGAATGATGAATCTCACCCCTTGCCGGGGACAGGTTTGGGTTGCCGCGCGATTGGCAGCCCGGATTTCTGAATTCACGTCGAATACCGTCGTTTGACGCAATTGGGGAGCGAGTCGCCAGGGATGCCGGCTGCGCTCGAGGGCCATGGATCGTTCCGTATCCACATCACTGCCGAGATGGGTGATATGCACTTGACCTTGCTCAAAGCCAAACTACACCGCGCGCGCGTCACTCACGCCGAGCTCGAGTATGAAGGCTCCTGCGCGATCGATGGCCGTCTGTTGGATGCAGCGGGCATCTTGGATTACGAACAGATCCAGATCTATAACGTCACCAATGGTGAGCGCTTCACCACCTATGCCATTCGGGCCGAGGAAGGATCGCGCATCATTTCGGTGAACGGCGCCGCTGCCCACAAGGCGAATGTGGGCGACTGCATCATCATCTGCGCCTACGTCGGCCTCGAGGCTACGGAAGCCGCCCGCTTCAAGCCCAAGCTGGTGTATCTGGATGAACAGAATTTCGTGACCCATACCCGCAATACCATTCCGGTGCAGCTCGCTACTGCCTGATCGGAAGCCCGCTCGAGTTCTTGAGTGTTTTTTTCGTGAAGCCCCCGTATCCCGTCCGGATACGGGGGCTTTGCTTTATTCGACACGCCCAGCTGTGCAATCCTCATGGTCCCCCCTTTTTCCGAGGAGCGCGTCGTGACCCCCGTCGACCAACTGCCTGCCTGGAAAGCACTCGAAACCCACCGCGATCAGATGAAGAATCGCCATCTGCGCGCGTTGTGCACAGACGATCCCGGGCGCGCAGACCGCTGGCGGACGCGCGTGGGTCACCTCGAAGTCGACTACACCAAACACCGCGCCACCGAAGACACCTTCCATCACCTGTTCGCTCTCGCCGAACAGACTGACGTGCCCGCGCAGATCGCCCGACTGTTTGCCGGCGCGCGCATCAACACCACCGAGCAACGCGCGGTACTGCACATGGCGTTGCGCGGGGATGCCCACAGCGTCTTTCGCGTCGATGGCGAGGATGTGATGCCCCAGATCATGGCGACGCGGGCCCGTATGCGCCAAGCCTGTGAGACGCTTCGTGCCGGTGCCTGGCTGGGCGCCGCCGGCGAGCCGGTCACCGATGTCGTCAACATCGGCATCGGTGGCTCCGATCTCGGTCCGTTCATGGCCTGCGAAGCGCTGCAACCCTACCTGACCGACACGCCGCGTGTGCATTTCGTCTCCAATATCGACGGCGCACAGATCAGCCGTGTGCTGGCGCCGCTGGATCCGCGCCGCACCCTCTTCATCGTCAATTCCAAGAGCTTCGGCACGCTGGAAACCAAAGCAAACGCCGATACCGCCAAGCACTGGCTGCAACAGTCCGGCCTGCCGCTCGATGCCGTGATGAGCCGGCATTTCCTGGCCGTCTCGGCCAACCAGGCGGCACTGTCGGCCTTCGGCATTCCGGAGGAACACCGGTTTCCCATCTGGGACTGGGTCGGCGGCCGCTACTCGCTCTGGTCAGCCACCGGCCTGGCCATCGCCATTGCGATCGGCATGGACGGGTTCGAATCGATGCTGGCCGGCGCACGGCTGATGGACGAGCATTTCCGCCACGCCCCCATGATCGACAACCTGCCACTGCGGCTGGGCCTGCTGGGCGTCTGGTATGCCGATTTCCTGGGCGCAGCGAGCCAGGCCGTCCTGCCGTATGACGATCGCCTGCGCAGCCTGCCCAGCTACCTGCAACAGGCCGACATGGAAAGCAACGGCAAACGGGTCACACGGGACGGTCAGGCCGTCACCTGGGCCACCGGCCCCATCGTGTGGGGCGCACCGGGCACCAACGGCCAGCACGCCTTTTTCCAGCTCATGCACCAAGGCACGCACCTGATTCCCGCCGATTTCATCGGCTGCATTCGACCGCACCATCCCCATACCCGCCATCACCGTGCACTGATCGCCAATATGCTGGCCCAGAGCGAAGCGCTGATGCACGGACGCACCGAGGCCGAAACCCGCGCCGCTTTGGCCGCTCGTGGGCTGGACGAGTCTCGCATCGACGCCTTGACCCCACACAATGTCTTTCCCGGCAATCAGCCAAGCACGACGATCCTGCTCGACGCGCTGACTCCGGAAGCCCTTGGCAGCCTCATCGCACTGTATGAGCACCGTATTTTCACCCAAGGCGCCATCTGGGGCATCAATTCCTTCGATCAATGGGGCGTCGAACTGGGCAAGATCATGGCCCAGACCGTGATCGGCGAGCTGGAGAGCGGCCAGATCGGCGCCAGCCATGATCCATGGTCCGCCGCCTTGCTCACCACCTGCCTGGCTCCCACCGACTGAATATTCCGGCCGACCCGCAGCGACCATAATCTCCCCGCCGCAGTCGCCGCTACTTCGGCAGGAACGCGCGCACGCCGTCCTGCTGCACACAGGCGAAGGGATGTCGATACAGCCAGCCGAGCCGCTCGGCGGTGAGCAGTTCGGCGGACTGGCCCCACAGAGCGGTGCCGTCGTGCCCCAACAGGAGTACCTGCGCGCAATACCGGGCCGCCAGATTGGGATCGTGCAGGCTGACGAGGACCGTTTTACCCGCCTCGCGAACCAGGCTCGCCAGGTGATCCATGACCAGGATCTGGTGATGCCAGTCCAGATGGTTCACGGGCTCATCGAGCAGCATCACCTGCGGGTCCTGCGTCAACAACGTGGCCAGCGCGACCCGGCGGCGTTCTCCGCCCGAGAGGGTATCGAGCGCACGCGTAGCGAAGTCAGCGAGCTGCATGACGGCCAGCGCCGAGCCAATCGCCTGCCGATCCGCGCCAGATAGGCTGCGCCATAGGGATTGATGCGCAAACCGGCCCGCGCAGACCGCCTCTTCGACCGTCGCTGGAAACGGCTCGACATCATCCTGAAACAGCAAACCCAATCGCCGCGCACGCGCGCGCGCCGACCAGGCACCGACCGGACGCCCATCGAGCATCACCGACCCGCTACGCGGAGCACGCAAACCCGCCAGCGTATGAAGCAAAGTGGTCTTGCCGCTGCCGTTGGCGCCCAGGACGGCGGTCATGTGGCCCGATTTCAGGGCGAAGTCGAGCGAATGGAGGGAAGACGTTCGGGGAAGGTCGAGGACCAGACGGGACGCCGCCAAACACGTCATCGGGCAATGCGCCGGTTCAACAGATACAGGAACATCGGCACACCGAGGAAGGCCGTTACCACCCCCACCGGCAACTGCTGAGGCGCCAGAATCGTTCGCGCCAGCGTATCGGCGAGCACCAGAAAGCCGCCACCGGCCAACGCGGCCGCGGGAATCAACAACCGCTGATCATTGCCGATCGCCAGACGCAGCAGATGGGGAATGACCAAGCCCACGAAACCCACGCTCCCCGCCACGGTCACGGCCGAGGCGGTCGCCAGCGCAGCCACGATATGAATCGCCGGTTGCAATCGGCCCACCGGCACGCCCATGGATCGGGCCTGGAGGCTGCCCCGCGCCAGCACGTTGAGGCTGCGCCCCAGCGGGAGAGCCAGACCGGCCAGTATCGCCAGTACCGCCAGCGCCCACCATGGAGTCCGTACCACAGCGCCCAAATCACCCATCAGCCAGAACAACATTCCGGGCAGATGAAATGGATCCGCCACCGCCAGCAAGAAGCGGATCAAGGCCCACCAGCCGGCCGCCAGTCCCACCCCACTCAACAGCAGTCGCGCCGGATTCCAGCCGCTGCCCTGACGGGCCAGGCCGAAAACCAGCGCAATGGACCCGAGCGCACCGAGGAACGCCGGCAAGGCGATCTGTGCCGTCCCCATTCCCGCCATCAAGCCCAGTAACGCCGCCACCGAAGCGCCGCCGGAAACACCCAGTACATAGGGATCCGCCAAGGGATTGCGCAACATCACCTGCATCAGTGCCCCGGCTACCGCCAGCAGACCGCCGACCGCGAAGGCCGCCAGGGCGCGCGGCAGGCGCACAGACCAGACGATTTGCCCTGCCAGTTGGTCGCCCTGCCCCGCCAGGGCGAACAGCACCCGCTGGGGCGACAGATTCAAGCTGCCCACCATCAGCCCGGTCAGCACCGCAGCTGCCGCAGCGCAAGCCAGACTGATCAGGACCGCGACGTAGCGAGGCATGGGCCGCTATCATAAATGCGCTGGCTGCCGGCATCCGGCGCTCCCGAACACTCGACAAGGACACCACCATGACCACCAGCCCAATGTTGGACACGGCAATCGCCGCGGCCCGCGCCGCCGAGGCCATCATCCGTCGCTACTACGAAGGGGAATTTGCGGTTCAACTCAAGGCCGATCAGACGCCGGTGACCGCTGCCGACGTCGAAAGTGAAGAGGCGATCCGCCTGATCATCCGGGAACGCTTTCCGGATCACGGGTTCTACGGCGAGGAAGGCGGCATGGAAAACGCCGACGCCGAGTGGGTATGGCTGATCGACCCGATCGACGGCACCAAGAGCTTCGTGCGCCGCTACCCGTTCTTTTCGACCCAGATCGCCCTCATGCACGAAGGAGAGCTGGTGCTCGGCGTCTCCAATGCGCCCTTGTTCGGCGAGATGGCCTGGGCCGAACGCGGGCACGGCGCCTTTCTCAATGGCGAACGCATCCAGGTCAGCGACATCAGCCTCCTCGAGGCCGCAACGCTGTCGGTCGGCAACATCAAGACGCTCGCCGCCTCGCACGGCTGGGCCGGGCTCGGCCGGCTGGTGCAGGCAGTGAACCGCACACGCGGCTATGGCGACTTCTACCACTACCACCTCCTCGCGGCGGGCAAGATCGACGTGGTGATCGAATCGGATCTCAATATCCTGGACATCGCGGCACTGACCGTGATCATCCGTGAAGCCGGCGGCGATGTGACCCAGCTCGACGGCAACCCGGTGGACCTCAAGACCAGCTCGCTTCTGGCCACCAACGGCCGGCTGCGCCACGCGGTCAACGAATTGCTTCAGTCCTGAGGCAGCGGCACCGGCTGCTCGCCCCGGCGTAGCGTGAGGACAGGCCAGCCGCGCTGGCGCGCCTGTTCCTCCAGCAGCGGATCCGGATCGATCGCAACCGGATGTTCCACCTGTCCCAACAACGGCAGGTCGTTGTGCGAATCACTGTAGAACCAGGTTTCGGCCGGCTGCGCTCCAGCCAGCCACTCGGCCAGACGGATCACTTTACCGTCGCGATAGCATGGGACGCCCGCCACCCGACCGGTGTACGCACCGGCCTCTTCTTCGGGGTCGGTGGCGATCAGGGCGTCGACGCCGAACAGGCGGGCAATCGGCTCGGTGACGAAGCGGTTGGTCGCAGTGATGATCACGGTTCGGTGTCCCTGTCGACGGTGCTGGTCCACCAGGGCCTGCGCCGCAGGCAGCACGATGGGACCGATCAATTCGGCGACGAACCGCTCACGCCAGGCTTCGAGCCGTTCGCGCGGATGATCGGCAAGCGGCTTGAGCGCAAAGGCGAGAAACTCATGGATGTCGAGCGTGCCGGCGCGATAGGCATCATAGAAGCGCTGGTTCTGCGCACGATAATGCGTGCCGTCCACCACGCCGAGCGTGACCAGATAGTCTCCCCACAGATGATCGCTGTCACCGGCCAAGAGGGTGTTGTCCAGATCGAAAAGAGCCAAAGTCACGCGCCAATCTCCCCTGTTCAAGCGAGCCGAAGCATACCCAAACGGCCCCGGCTGGTCGAGAAACCCTTCAAACTGGTAAGGTTTTCTGCTATCTAAACTACACAAGCGAATTGAGACCGGAGTGCACTTGTGATCGATGTCGACGGCTTTCGTCCCAATGTGGGGATCATGCTGGCCAATGCCAAGCATGAACTCCTGTGGGCTCGTCGCATCGGCCAGAACGCTTGGCAGTTCCCCCAGGGCGGCATCGATCCGGGAGAGAACGCAGAACAGGCGCTGTTCCGTGAACTACGCGAAGAGATCGGGTTGACCGCCGGAGACGTCCAGATACTCGGCTGCACGCGCGGTTGGTTGCGCTACTACCTGCCCAAGCGCTTCATCCGCCGCAACGCCTGGCCGCGCTGCATCGGGCAGAAACAGGTCTGGTTCCTGTTGCGGCTCACGGCCGCCGAAGATCGTGTCCGACTGGATTTGGGACCCAAACCCGAATTCGATCATTGGCGTTGGGTGCCCTACTGGCACCCAGTCAATGAAGTCGTTTTCTTCAAGCGGCGCGTCTACCGCCGCGCCCTGCAGGAACTCGAACCTTTGCTCACCGGCGCCAATGGCGGCTTCGTCGGTACCCGCCGACCCCGAAATCCGGCCTGAGCCCTCAAGCCGACCCGGGTGTTTCACGATATTAAGAATGATGGTGCGGTTTCCCCAATACTGCGCCTCTCCCTTAATGTATCGAGGAAACACGGCCCATGGCCCTTAGCTCCCTCAGCCCTTCTCGCCTGTCCGGTCTGGCACGCCGCCTGGTGCAATCGGGTCTGCTCACCGACGAAGCAGCGCTGCGTGCCCTGGAAGAGGCCGCCGCCAGCCGACAGGCTTTGGTGGTCTATCTCTATGAACACAAACTGGTAGGTGAGCGCGAACTGGCGCGGATGGTGGCGGAGGAATTCGGTACGCCGGTGATCGATCTCACGGCGCTCGATCTGCGCAACATGCCCATGCGCCTGGTCGATGAAAAACTGTTGCGCCGGCATCAGGTCTTGCCGATCTTTGTGCGCGGCCACCGCCTGTACGTCGCCATGAGCGATCCGACCAACCAACAGGCACTGGACGACATCGCCTTTGCGACCCGCAAGCAGGCCGTGGGACTCATCAGCGAGCACACGCAACTGCTCGAGATGCTCGACAAGGCCCTGGATGCCCATGATGCACGCCTGACCGCGCTGGCCGATGCCGATCTCGAAAAACTCGATGTCCAAGGCGGCGACGCGGCAGCCAGCGTCACCGAACCGGATGTGGACGACGCGCCGGTCGTGCGGTTCATCAACAAGATTCTGCTCGATGCCGTCAACAAGGGCGCCTCCGACATCCACTTCGAACCATACGAGCAGTTCTACCGCATTCGCCGGCGTCAGGACGGCATCCTGTACGACATCAATCGCCCGCCGGTGACGCTCGGCATGCGCCTGGCTGCCCGTCTCAAGGTCATGGCGCGGCTGGATATCGCCGAACGGCGCGTCCCGCAGGACGGTCGCATCAAACTGAAACTATCCAAACAGCGCGCCATCGATTTTCGTGTCAGCACCTGCCCCACCCTTTGGGGAGAGAAGATCGTGCTGCGTATCCTGGACGCCACCAGCGCCCAGATCGGCATCGATTCCCTCGGTTTCGAACCGCATCAGAAGGCGATCTATCTCAAGACCCTGTCCAAACCACAAGGCATGATTCTGGTTACCGGCCCGACCGGCAGCGGCAAAACAGTCACCCTCTATACGGGTCTGAACATCCTCAACACCACCGACCGCAATATCTCGACGGCCGAAGACCCCGTCGAAATCAATCTGCCCGGCATTAACCAGGTCAACGTGAACCCGCGCATCGGTCTGGACTTTGCCAATTCCCTGCGCGCTTTCCTGCGTCAGGACCCGGATGTGATCATGGTCGGGGAAATTCGCGATCTCGAAACCGCGGAAATCGCCATCAAGGCTGCGCAGACCGGCCACATGGTGCTTTCCACCCTGCATACCAACGACGCGCCGCAGAGCCTGGAACGGCTCATCAACATGGGCGTGGCTCCGTTCAACATCGCCTCATCGGTCCACCTGATCATCGCCCAGCGGCTGGCGCGGCGATTGTGCCGTCATTGCCGGACACGGATGGAGGTTCCGCGGGATGCCCTGTTGCAGCTGGGTTTCCTGCCGGAAGAACTGGATGAACTGGTGATCTATGGGCCTAAAGGTTGTGAACACTGCACCGATGGATACAAGGGGCGAGTCGGCATCTATCAGGTTCTGCCGGTGTCCCCGGCCATCGGTCGCATCATCATGGACGGCGGCAATTCACTGGATATTGCCAAACAGGCCGCCGAGGAAGGCGTCATCGACCTGCGCCGCGCCGGCTTGAACAAAGTCAAGGAAGGGCTCACCGGTCTCGAAGAAATCCATCGCGTCACCATCGACTGAAACGGATCATCCCATGGCCAATCAAGCCGTCAAAAACGCCCTGTTCGTCTGGGAAGGCAAGAACAAAAGCGGCAAAATCGTCAAGGGAATGCAGAATGCGCCCAGCGAAGCGGTCATCCGCGCGCTGCTGCGCCGCCAAGGCATCAACCCGACCACGATCAAAAAACAGAACAACCGGGCCTCCAGCCGGCGCAAGCAGAAGATTCGCCCGGTCGATATCGCGATCTTCTCCCGCCAGCTGGCCACCATGATCGGCGCGGGGGTGCCCCTGGTGCAGGCGCTGGACATCGTGGCGCGGGGCAATGACAACTTCGCAATGCGCGAACTCATCCTCAGTATCCGCGCCTCCATCGAAGGCGGCTCCTCTCTCTCCGAAGCCCTTGCTGCACATCCCGTCCAGTTCGACGATCTATTCGTCAATCTGGTGGGCGCCGGCGAAAAATCCGGCGCGCTGGAAACCCTGCTGGACAAGATTGCCACCTACAAGGAAAAGGCCGAAGCCATCAAGGCCAAAGTTCGCAAGGCACTGACCTATCCGACCGTGGTGACGATCGTGGCGTTCGTGGTCACCGGCATTCTGCTCTATTTCGTGGTCCCGCAATTCGAGGGGCTGTTCGGCAGCTTTGGGGCGGATTTGCCCGCCTTCACGCGGCTGGTCATCAATCTGTCTGAATTCGTCCGGACATGGTGGTGGGCGATCCTGGGATCCATTGGCGCCATCGCAGCCGTCCTGCGCTACTTCAACCGGACGTCCCCAAAATTCCGGCGCCGGCGCGACCAGTTGCTGCTGCGCGTACCGGTGATCGGCAGAATTCTTCACAAGGCGGCGCTGGCCCGATTCACACGCACGCTGTCCACAATGTTCGCGGCCGGGGTACCCCTGGTGGAAGCCATGGAATCGGTCGCCGGCGCAACCGGCAACATCCTGTTCCAGGAAGCCGTCATGACCATGCGCGAGCAGGTGGCCACCGGCCAGCAGCTGCACCTGTCCATGCAGGAGCGGATGGACCTCTTTCCCAACATGGCCATCCAGATGATCGCCATCGGCGAAGAATCCGGCTCACTGGACGAGATGTCTGCCAAGGTCGCGGAATTCTATGAGGCCGAGGTGGATAATCTCGTGGACAATTTGAGCACATTGCTGGAACCGCTGATCATGGCCATTCTCGGCGTGCTGGTCGGCGGCCTGGTCACGGCGATGTATCTGCCGATCTTCCAGATGGGGAATGTGATTTGATGCGTGCGCCGGCTGCCCTGGGGCGAGACACCCAGGGCACGGTCCCGGAGGCGCCGCGCCCGCCTGCACATACCGCCACGATCGGGGCCACGCGACAGGGATCTGCTCCCACACCGCCGGTCGATACGTGGCCATAAACGACGGACCATTTCATGGATGCGCTGCTGAATCTCTTGCAAGCCCGACCCGATATACGTATCGGGGTGTTCTTTTTACTCGGTCTGCTGGTCGGCAGCTTCCTGAATGTCGTGATCCTGCGCCTGCCGCCCCGACTGTTCCATCGCTGGCGCGCCGAGGCGCGCGAAACGCTGGCATTGCCGGTCGCAACCGGTAAAGACGCCGAACCGCCGCCCGGCATCGTCCGTCCGCCGTCGCGCTGCCGCCATTGCGGGCAGCACCTGCGGCCATGGCACAACATCCCGCTGTTGAGCTATCTCGCCCTGCGGGGACGCTGCGGGCACTGCGGCGCGCCCATCAGCCTGCGCTATCCCCTGGTGGAACTCTTCACGGCGCTCGCCTTCGCAATCGTCGCCTGGCGTTTCGAGATCGGACCCGCTGCCTTAGGCGCTCTGATCTTCACGGGCTTGCTGATCGCGCTGTCCGGGATTGATCTGGATCACCAGATTCTGCCGGACAACCTGACACTGCCCGGCATGTGGCTCGGTCTTGTGGTCAACCTCGGGGGCACGTTTACCGACCCTGTGGCTGCACTCATCGGCGCCATGGCCGGCTATCTTTCGCTTTGGAGCGTCTATCAGGCGTTCCGGCTGCTGACCGGCAAGGAAGGCATGGGCTACGGGGATTTCAAACTCCTGGCACTGATCGGGGCGTGGCTGGGCTGGACCCATCTTCCGGGTGCGATCCTGATTGGCTCGCTGCTTGGTGCCCTCATCGGCAGCGTGGCTCTGCATGTCAGTGGGCGCAATCGCCAAACGCCGATTCCCTTCGGCCCGTTCCTCGCCGCCGGGGGGTGGATCATGCTGATTGCCGGGGACTTTCTGAATCGGGGCTATCTGAATTTGTCGGGTATGGCGTAAGCTTACGCTTTTGCCACGTCCACGAGGGATGGTCCATGTTCATCGTCGGACTCACGGGCGGTATTGCCAGCGGCAAATCAACCGTTGCGGAACGATTCACGCGCCTTGGTATCCCGGTGATCGATGCCGATGCCTTGGCCCGCGATGTCGTCGAACCCGGCCAGCCCGCGCTCGATCAGCTGATTCAGACCTTTGGCACCGACATGCTCACCCCGGACGGCCGACTGGACCGGGAGCGACTCCGCGAACATGTCTTCGCCAAGCCCGAGCAGCGCCGCGCGCTCGACCGCATCATGCATCCCGCCATCGGCCGGGCCATGCAGCAGGCCTTGCAGGCCGCTCAGGGCCCCTATGTCATCCTCATGGTTCCGCTTCTGGTGGAAACTGGCCAGCATCGATTGGTCAACCGGGTACTGGTCGTGGATGTCCCCGAATCGGTTCAGGTCCGCCGACTCATGGGGCGCGATAGCTGTGACGAAACCCAGGCGAAGGCCATCCTCGGTGCACAGGCAAGTCGAGATCAGCGCTTGGCAGCAGCCCACGATATCATCAACAATGAAGGCGAACCTGCAACACTGGATGCAGCGGTGGACAGCCTTCATCGTGCCTACCTGGAAATGGCGACTGATCCCCATGCCCGCGAAAGGCGATGGCAATTACCCTGACCGCCTGCCCGCACACGGTTCGTTTCCATCTCGTTCAGCAGATTTTGAGGCATCGTGCATTTCGAACACCCCCTCAACGAACGCATCCGCAAGTTTCTCCGTCTGGAGTTCGTGCTGACCCAAGCGCGGCATCCGCTGCACGGGCGGACGGCCTGGGATGCGCGCGCCACGCTCGGCCATCTGCTCGAAATCCTGGATACCCTGGGCCGCAGCGACATCAAAAGCGAACTCATCGCTGAACTCGATCGCCAGAGCCAACATCTCGAGCGGCTGAGGCAGCGCGATGGCGTGGATCAGTCCCAGCTGAGCGAAGTCATCACCCGGCTGCGGCAGCTGGTGGATCGCCTGCATGCCCTTCCCGGTCAACCCGGCTACGCCTTACGCCACCATGAACTGCTGACCACCTTCCGGCAGCGCGCGGCCATTCCCGGCGGGGCAGCGCCATTCGATCTGCCCGCACTGCATTGTTGGCTCAACCAGCCGCATGAAAAACGCCAGCTTCAGCTTGAGCACTGGCTGGGGGAGTTCGACCTGTTGGCCGAATGCGTGGAAACCCACAATCGACTCATCCGGGAAACTGCGCGGCGCAGCCAGGAAGTGGCCCACCAAGGCTGTTTCGAGCAAACCCTTGACCCAGAGCGCCCCTATCAGATGCTGCGCATCAGCCTGCCCTCCGACAGCGGTCTTTTCCCGGAAATCAGCGCCGGCCGGCATCGCCTCACGCTCCGGTTCATGCATCAGCCCGATCTCTCCCAACGCGTCGTGCTCTACCGGGAAAATGTCCCGTTCCGGCTCGCCTGTTGCGGCATGATGTCATGACATCGCAAACGCCCGAACGGCTGCTACGCTGTCCCCGCTGCGGCAAGATGACGCGCGCCGGGGACAATCCGTTTCGCCCGTTCTGCAGCCAGCGTTGCAAGCTGATCGACCTCGGCGCCTGGTTGGGTCAGGATTACCGAATTCCAGCCCAGCCCGCCGATCCGGGCGGTGATGCGTGGTCCCACCCCGAGGACCCTGAGCATCAGGGTTGACCTGATATCTGCACCGTCACCCAGGGCAGCGGCGAATACCGGAGGACCGCATGGCTGAGACGACAGCGTCGATTCCCAATGCCCGTTTACTGCGCCTGACCGGTCTGGCCTCCGTGGCCACCGCAATGCTGCTGATTCTGGCCAAGACTGCGGCCTGGATGCTGACCGACTCGATTGCGCTGCTGGCTTCGCTGGTCGACTCGATGATGGATTCAGCCGCATCGCTGATCAACCTCCTGGCGATCCGCTACGCCCTGATCCCGCCGGACGATGAACACCGCTTCGGTCATGGCAAGGCCGAGGCGCTCGCCGGCCTCGGTCAGGCGATGTTCATTGCCGGCTCGTCGGTCTTTCTCGTCCTGCAGGCCATCGAACGGCTGCTCCGTCCGAAACCACTGGACGATGCCGGCATCGGAATCGCCGTCATGGTGTTCAGCATCGCCGTCACGCTGGCGCTGATCACGCTGCAGCGCTACACCATCCGCCGCACCGGCTCCACCGCCGTACGCGCCGACTCCCTGCATTACGTCAGCGACCTTGCCGTCAATCTCAGCATCATCCTCGCCCTGCTGGCCGCGGCCGCAGGCTTTCCCGCACTGGATGCGTGGGCGGGGATCGCGATCGCCGGCTACATCCTCTACAGCGCCTGGCACATCGCCCAGGACGCCTTTCATCATCTGCTGGACCGCGAAGTGGACGGTGCCGTACGCGAGGCGATTCTGAATCTTGCACACCAACCGGAGGAGGTACGCGGCGTGCACGATCTGCGCACCCGCCAGTCGGGGCAGCAGATGTTCGTGCAGATCCACCTGGAGATGAGCCGTGACCTGCCGCTCTGGCAGGCGCACCGGGCGGCGGAATGGGTGGAAACGGCGGTGCGGAAGCGCTTTCCCGGCAGTGACGTCATCGCCCACCAGGACCCGTGGCCCATGCTGCCGAGCGATGAGGAACTCAGCGTCTCCCTGCCGGACCTCCACCACCGCGGATAAGCCCCAGCGCGTCACCGCCCAGGCGCGCTAGCGCCGTGTGCCGAGGTAGAAGGTCGCAGGTCAGGCGCCGCGCGGAGTTACGGGGGCGGAGAGCGCCCGAAAGGTCTCGTCCGCTGCCAGCAGCGTCGCCGCCAGTTCGCCTTCGCCATGCATGGCCGAGACGAACCCCGCCTCGAAGGCCGAAGGCGCCAGATAAACCCCACGCGCCAGCATGCCGTGGAAAAACCGCTTGAACCGCGCCACATCGCACGCCATGACCTCCTCGAAATGGCGCACGTCCGCGTTGTCCGTAAAGAACAGCCCGAACATGCCGCCCACGGCGTGGGTGGTCAGCGCAATCCCATGCGCCGCCGCGCGCTCGGCGAGGCCGTCGACCAGCCGCTGGGTCATGTTCTCCAGCCGTTCGAAAAAGCCGGGCTGGCTCAGGATATTCAACGTTGCCAGTCCCGCCGTCATCGCCAGCGGGTTGCCGGACAGCGTACCCGCCTGATAGACCGGACCGTCCGGGGCGAGCTGGTTCATCAGATCGGCCCGTCCGCCGAAAGCACCGACCGGCATGCCGCCGCCGATCACCTTGCCCAGCGTGGTGAGATCGGGCCGCACGCCATAGCGCGCCTGCGCACCGCCGAGCGCCACCCGAAACCCGGTCATCACCTCATCGAAGATCAGCACGCTGCCGTGCTCGTCGCACAGCGCGCGCAAACCGGCGAGGAAGCCGTCGGCCGGCGGCACACAATTCATGTTGCCCGCCACCGGCTCGACGATCACCGCCGCGATCTCTGGCCCCCATTGCGCGAAAGCCTCGCGCACGGTGGACAAATCGTTGTAGCGCAGGGTCAGCGTCTGCGCCGCCAGCGCCGCCGGGACCCCCGGGGAGGTCGGCACACCCAGCGTCAGGGCGCCCGAACCGGCCTTGACCAGCAGGCTGTCGGCATGGCCGTGATAGCAGCCTTCGAACTTCACGATCCTGTCGCGCCCCGTGGCGCCGCGCGCCAGACGGATGGCACTCATGGTGGCCTCGGTGCCGGAGTTGACGAAGCGCACCTTCTCGATCGACGGCATGAGTTGGCACACCCGCCGCGCGAGTTGCGTTTCCAATGCCGTCGGCGCGCCGAAGCTGAGCCCCCGGGCCGCCACCTGCTGCACCGCGCCGACCACCTCGGGGTGCGCATGCCCGACGATCATCGGCCCCCAGGAGCCGACGTAATCGACGTAGCGCCGCCCCGCCGCGTCCACCATGTAGGCACCCTGCGCCCGATCGATGAAAACCGGGACCCCGCCCACGCCGCGAAAGGCGCGCACCGGCGAATCCACACCGCCGGGAATATAGCGCTGCGCTTCTTCGAACAAGGCTTCGGAACTGGGCATGATCAGGCTCCTGTGGAAAAAGATGCGGCCTCGGCCGCCGTAAACCGCTGGGCATAGGATCGCGCCTGCGCCGCCGGATCGCGTCCGCACAGGCCGCCGATCACGGCCACCAGATCGGCGCCCGCGGCGATGAGCATCGGCGCATTATCCGGCGTGATGCCACCAATGGCGACCAGCGGCACCGACAAGGCCGCCTTCGCGGCCCGCAGCACGTCGATGGGCGCCAGTGCGGCCTCGGGCTTGGTGACGGACGGGAAGAAGCACCCAAAGGCGACGTAATCGGCGCCCTGCGCAACCGCGGTTCGTGCCCGGGCGAGATCCGCATAACAGCTCACCCCGATCAGCGCCTGCGCGCCCAGCTGTGCGCGCGCCTGCGCCGGGTCGGCGTCGTCGCGACCCAGGTGCACCCCATCGGCGCCCACCGCGGCCGCCAATGCCACATCGTCGTTGATCAAAAGCGGCACTCCGCCGGCGCGGCACACCGCCCGCAAACCCTGTGCCTCCGCCAAGCGGCGATCGATATCGCGGCCCTTGTCGCGGTATTGCACCACCCGCGCGCCACCGGCAATCCATGCCGCGGCCCGCTCGGCCAGTGCCGCTGGCGAGGGTGCATCGCTGGTAATCGCATACAACCCGCGGATCGGCCACGTGAAATCGCGCTCCGTCATGAGGCCACGCCTTCCCTCAACTCGATACTCCCCCTGAATCCGCCGAACTCAGCCGCCGAGCGCTCGACTCATCGCCGTCGATCCCCGCTGAGGCACCCGCGCGCCACCCCTGGCAACGCGCAACGGCATGCAACAGTTGATCCCTATAGATCAGCGAACTGCTCATGCTAGATTGTGGCATGCCAAAGACCTCCTTCCTTCAAATACCCTGGAGTGCCCATGTGGCCTGATATAACCCGTTGCTATTGCATCGATGATCTTCGGATAACAGCCAAGCGATCCCTCCCCAAACCGATTTTCGATTACCTCGACGGCGGCGCCGAAGATGAAATCACGATGCGACGCAATCGTGAGGTCTTCCGTGATTATGAATTCTCGCCCCGAGTGCTCCGCAACGTGGCGCAGATCGATCTATCGACCCAGGCGCTCGGCGTCGCATCCAGCATGCCCCTGATTTGTGCGCCGACAGGCATGTCACGCATGTTCCACTATCTGGGGGAAGTGGCCGTCGCCCGCGCGGCACATGCGGCCGGCATCCCCTACTCACTGTCGACGGTCTCCTCGACCGCGCTGGAAGATATCGCCCAGCTGACGCCGGGGCCCAAGTTCTTCCAGCTCTACGTCATGAAAGACCGATCGATCGCCCACGACCTCATCGAGCGCTGCAAGAGCGCGGGCTACCAGGGCCTTTACCTGACGGCCGACCTCGCCAGCCTGGGCAATCGCGAGCGCGACCTGCGCAACGGCTTCGGGCGCCCACTCGAAATCAAGATCAAGACCGGCCTCGGCGCATTGCTAGCGCCCCTGTGGCTCTATCGCCTGGCCACCCAACCGGCCATGCGCCTGGCGACCTTGGCGCGCTATCTGCCGCATGATGGGGATGCGGTGAAAAACTCCGAGTTCGTCAACGAACAGCTCGATCCATCGCTCGACTGGGATGATGCCATCGCCTTTCGCGAGCAATGGGGCGGGCCCTTCATCATCAAGGGCATCCAGTGCGTCGAAGACGCCCGCAAAGCCGTGGAAATCGGCGCGAGTGCCATCGTCATCTCCAATCATGGCGGCCGCCAGCTCGACATGGCGCCGACTGCGCTGTCCCTGCTGCCCCAGGTAGTCGATGCCGTGGGCGATCAGGTCGACGTGCTCATTGACGGCGGCATCCGGCGCGGCTCGGACGTCATCAAGGCGGTGGCGCTCGGCGCAAAGGCCTGCCTCATCGGACGGCCCTACCTGTTCGGTCTGGCGGCCGGTGGCGAAGCCGGGGTCAGCCGTGCACTCGGCCTGCTCCGCACCGAAATGGAACGGGTGATGCAACTGATCGGCTGTGAATCGATCTCCGCACTCGATGCCCGGTACATCCAGCGGATCGAGCGCGTGGCCAACGGTTGACCGGCATCGCGGATGAGCCGGGCCCGCTAGCGCCCGGATTCCGCGTTGCCGTCGCCCAGACGCCGGGGAATCGCCGCGCCGCAGCCGGGATGAAACGCCGCCGCCAAGGTGCGGGCCACATAAGCCTGCGCCCGCTCGGCGGCAAGCGGTACGGGTTCCCCCAGCGCCAGCCGGGCCGCGAGCGCCGCCGCCAGCGTGCAGCCGGACCCGTGAAACGGTCCGGTCAGGCGCGGCCAGGTGAAGACCTGCACGCCCTCGGGGCCATGCAGGCGGTTTTCCACCTGCGCGCCGGGTTCATCGCCGCCGGTCACCAGCACATAGCGGGCGCCCAGCGCACGCAGCGCCTCGGCGCAGGCGGCGAGATCGTCTGCCCCGGCCAGGGTGCGCGCTTCGGGGGCGTTGGGGGTCAGCACGGTGGTGCGCGGCAACAAGGCCTCGCGCACCGCGGGGATGAGATCATCGGCCGCGAGCCGCCCGCCGCCGGTCGCCACCAACACCGGATCGGTCACCACCGGAATCGCCGGATAGCGAGCGAGCAGCGTCGCCACCGCCGTCACGATCGCGCCGGTGCCGAGCAGGCCCAGCTTGATCGCGGCCACCGATTGGTCGGCGAGCACCGCCTCGGCCTGCGCGATGATCAACTCCGGGGCGACCGCCTCGACGCGGCGGACGTTCGCCGTGTCCTGCACCGTCAGGCAGGTGATCGCCACGGCCGCGTGTACGCCCTGCGCCGCGATGGCTTCGATATCGGCCTGCTGACCAGCGCCGCCGCTCGGATCGTGTCCCGAGAGCACCAGCACCGTGGGGGGGGAAGAAGGTTGCGTCATAGAATCCGGAGTCTATCACCCGCTGCTGCGCGTCCGGCGGCGTAGCGGCGGGCCAGCCCAGTGGCACGCATCCCAGCCGGGCCTCCCTCGACTATGCTTGAATCGTCGACATCCAAGCCGGCGGAGCCGGATCAGCCGAGGAGCGAATCATGCGAGCAGTCATCCGGATCATCGGCATCCTGGCCCTGTTGCTGGGCATCTGGTGGATTTTGCAGGGCACCGGGCTCGCTCCGGTCGGCTTCATGGCCAACCAGATGCCGTGGGCCTATCGCGGCATCGGGCTCGTCGTCACCGGCGCGGTGCTTCTCCTGTTCGCGCGCCAGAACCGGTAGCGCCCGATCCAGACACCGAGCATTCCTGTATTCCGCAACCAGCCAGGACCTGTTCAGGAAACGGCTTTCCCATATCGTACCGGCCAGTGCATCACTCGCTTCTTCACGCGAACCCGGCCTTGCTCTCTTTGACGCGCCGATGAATCGCCGCCGTGGCAAATAAGGAACCTATACCGACCACCATGACCAACAGGCCGACATAACTCCCGAGAAGCTCGTCGAACGATCCCACGAAGCACAGCAATAACAAGGTCGTGGCGATGTGAACCACGAACACCCACTGTGACGACTGACCAAGCATCTCGATCGGAGGCAGGCGAAATCCAGATAAGATGTTTTGTGTCCCTGTCAGAATACAGATTATTACTGACAAATTAATTACACGGACAGGCGACAATGTCCATTTGTCAATCCAGAATGAATGCCATAAAGGATCGGAAAATCCAGCTGGACCGCTCCAAAGACGCCAAAGGAAGAGCAAACAGAAGATTGCAAACGAAGCCGTCAAAACACTCGGCATGGCCGACAGAACACGGGAAAGCCTGACACGTCCATCAGCCCCGAACCAAACTCCAAGAACCCACAGGAATTGCCAGGCGAACAAGTCAAATGCTCCGGTCGCGGAGACCGGTATGCGCCACTCGAAGGCATAGATCAGAAACGAATAAAACTGGAGTCTAAGACTGAACTGGGCCAACAACCAGACGACGAAGCTCACGCCAAGAGCCGTGTACCAGCCCCAGAGAGATGCCAACCCCATGACGACTGGCGTACAAACAAAAAACAAAACATACATCGGAAGGATGTCAAGCAAGGGGGGCTGGTAAGCCAGGATGACAGCTGCGATTGCTGCTTCTTGAGGATTGAGGAAATAGAAATCGAGAAGATTCAGCACGGCCGGTGTCTGGTAGGTGGTCGCAATCCGTGCCACCAGCGTAAAAGCGAGAACCAGCAGGGCGATGTGAAACAGATACAGGCGCATCGCTCGCCCCATGAGCCAGCGGGTTGCCCCGATAAAGCCGGATCGGTGCTGCTGAACAAGAAAGATGTTTCCTACCAGAAATGCCGAAAGGAAAACAAATCCCTCCGCTGCCGAGACAAATCCCAGTGGCTGGCCGACTCGCTCTGACCAGGAGGTCGGAAGGTGAACCACGGCCATCATCAAAAGCAATAACCCGCGCAGGAGATCAAGCCCTGAGTTTCTCTGCGACGACATAAGGGTTGGTCCTTGTTGGGCCTTCACGAGCAGCTTCGCTCCCGCAAATCAACGTTAAGACAGGTCATCGGGTATGACGGCAGGCGCCGCGTTGCGCGGATTGCGGAAGATGAGCGGGGCCGCATCGCCCTCGCGGCGGGCGGTGTCGATGGCCTCAAGGACGCGGCCGTGGTGCGGCGAGAGGCGGCAGGCGGGATCGGCGGCTTCGGCCTCCCCGGCGAGCAGATACGCCTGACAGCGGCAGCCGCCGAAGTCGACCTCGCGCTCCGGGCAGGTGCTGCAGGGTGGCTGCATCCACGCCGTGCCGCGATAGCGGTTGAAGGCGGGCGCGCCGCGCCAGATTTCGGCCAGCGACTGCTGGCGCACGTTGGGGAACACGAGATCCGGCAGTACGCGCGCGGCATGACAGGGCAGCGCGGTGCCGTCGGGCGCGATGGTGAGGTGCAGCCGCGCCCAGCCGCCCATGCAGGCCTTCGGGGTTCCTTCGAAATAGTCCGGCACGACGTAGTAGATCTTCATCGGGCCGTCGTAGGCGGCACGGAAAGCGGCGACGTCGATTTCCGCCTGACGCAACTGCTCGCGGGTGGGCAAGAGCGCGGTGCGGTTGGCGAGCGCCCAGCCGTAATACTGCGTCGTCGCCAGCTCCACGTAATCGGCGCCCAGCGCCTCGGCCAGCGCCAGCATGGCGGGGATCTGGTGCAGGTTGAGCCGGTGCAGCACGAAGCACAGCACCATGGGGAAGCCGGCGTCCTTCACGGCGCGGGCGATGGCGCGCTTGTGCTCGAAGCTGCGCGTGCCGGCGATGCGGTCGTTGAGCACAGCGTCCGCGGCCTGGAAGCTGACCTGGATGTGGTCGAGTCCGGCGGCGCGCAGCGCCTCGATGCGCCGGGCGTCGAGACCCAGTCCTGAGGTGATCAGGTTGCTGTAAAAGCCCAGCCCGCGGGCTTCCTGGATGATCGTTTCGAGATCGCGGCGCACCGCAGGCTCGCCGCCCGACAGGCCCAGCTGCACGGCGCCGAGGGCGCGCGCCTGACGCAGTACGTCGATCCACTGCGCGGTATCGAGCTCATTGCGGGCGGACGGGTAATCGAGCGGGTTGCTGCAATAGGGGCATTGCAGCGGACAGGCATAGGTCAGCTCGGCGAGCAGCCACAGGGGCGGCGACACGGGCCGCTCAGCGCAGTTCGATCCAGCCGCGCTGTCGGGCGAGGTCGATGAATTCACGAATGTCCTCCGCCAGGGTCGCTTCGCCGGGGTACTCTGCGGCCAGCGCGTCGATCAGCGTGCCGAGGCTGGTCTGCCCATCGCAGCGGGTCAGGATGGCCGCCGCCGAGTCGTTGAGCCGGATCATGCCCTCGGGGTAGAGCAGCACGTGGCTGTGCTGGGCACCTTCCCACTGCAGCCGGTAGCCGGGCCGCAGGCAAGGGATCCGCGCCGCATCGGCCGCCGCGCCGCTCATGGCGCTTTGGGCGCCGTGAAATAGGGCGGCATGTCGAGCACATAGGCCAACATCATGGCATCGAGCATGGACCAGAGCACATCGAGCTTGAACTGCACGATGGCGAGCGCGCGTTCCTGCAGCGGGCGGGTGTTGAAGTGCGCCAGCGTGAAGGCAAGGCCATGCTCGACGTCGCGCCGCGCCTCGCTGAGGCGATTGCGGAAATACTGCAGGCCAGCCGATTCGATCCACGGATAGCGGTCCGGCCAGCTGTTCAGCCGCTGCTGATGGATCTCGGGCGCGAACAGCTCGGTCAGCGAGGAACAGATGCCCTCTTCCCACGGCGACTGGCGCACGAAATTGACGTACGCATCGACCGCAAAGCGCACCCCCGGCAGCACCAGGCGCTGGCTCTCGATGGTCTCGCGGTCCAGACCGACCGCCTCACCGAGCCGTGTCCAGGCTTCGATGCCGCCCTCGTCCCCGGTACGGCCGTCGTGGTCGATGATGCGCTGGATCCAGTGCCGGCGCACCCCGCGGTCCGGGCACTTGGCCATGAGCGCGGCGTCTTTCAGCGGGATGCTGATCTGGTAGTAGTAGCGGTTGGCGACCCAGCCGCGGATCTGATCGGGCTCGAGGCTGCCTTCGTACATGCGCACGTGAAAGGGGTGGTGGATGTGATAGCGCGCGCCCAGCCCCCGCAGCCGCGCTTCGAACTCGGCCACCGGCCAAGGCACCTGATCCGCCGGATTCGTCATCGCACTACCCTCACAGCACCAGATCCAGGCCGTCCTCGGCCACTTCGATTCCGGCGGCATCGAGCTGCCGGCGCTCGGGGGAATCTTCGTCCAGAATGGGGTTGGTGTTGTTGATGTGAATCAGGATCTTGCGGGCGCGCGGAAAGGCTGCGAGGTGTTCGATCATGCCGCCCGGTCCGCTCTGCGGCAGATGCCCCATCTCCAGTGCGCGCTTCGTGCCCACGCCGCGATCGATCAGATCCTCGTCGCGCCAGGCCGTGCCATCGACCATCAGCACGTCGGCCTCGGACATGGGGGCCCGCAGATGCGGCTCGAACGCGCCCAGTCCCGGCGCGTAGAACAAACGGCCGCCGGTGGCCGGATCGGTGATGAGCAGGCCGATGTTGTCGCCCGGATGCGGATCATGGCGGTGCGGCGAATAGGGCGGCGCCTTACTGGACAGCGCAAAGGCCTGGAAGCGCAGCCCCGGCGCCTGGGCCATCTCGAACGGCGTACCGTCCGGAACGATGGCATGCCAGTCGACCCCACAGTAGTGGCTCAGCATGGGAACCACCGGAAAACCAGTGGACAGGTCTTGATGCACCGCCGGGGTGGTGTAGAGCGCAAAGCGCGGCCCCTCACGCAGCATGAGCAGGCCGGTGGCATGGTCGATCTGGCTGTCCACCAGAAGGACGGCCGCGATGCCCGTATCGCGCAATGCCCGGGCAGGACGCAGCGGCGCAAAGGATTCGATCTGGGCACGGATATCGGGGGAGGCGTTGATCAGCACCCAGCGCTCCCCGTCCGCGCTCACCGTGATGGACGACTGGGTGCGCGGCCGCGCACAGAGGGATCCCGCCCGCAACCCGGCGCAGTACGCACAATGGCAATTCCATTGGGGGAAGCCCCCGCCGGCGCCTGATCCGAGCACATGAACACGCATATCCGTTGCTTCCCCACTCCCGCAAAAACGACGAGGCCCGGTCGCTTGGCCGGGCCTCATCCGAAACCAGGATTCGGCTTCAGCGGTTGAAGATGTACATCGTCACTTCAAAACCCAGCCGCAGATCCTCGAAAGCGGGTTTGGTCCAGCGCATGGTGTCTCCCTCGTTGATTCAGCGTGTTATCGCGATCCGATCATGCTGCCGCAGGCAGTCGACGATCAAGCGTTTCATCTTAGCGACCTGGTCCGTTTCTGCCAAGCTTTGACGGTGACTTGCGTCAATCCCGCTGCGGCAGACTCCGCACCAGCGCGATGCTCATCCCGCCCCCCGGAACATAGCCGCCCATCTCCGCTGCCTGCAGATAGTCGCGCTTGGATTTTCGGGTTAGGTTGATGCACAGCTCGTAACCCAGACGCTGGAACCACTGCGGCAAATCATCGAGGTCCAGCCACGTATGAAACGGCTCCCCGATCCGCCGCCAAACCCGCGCGGCGATGGCGCGACGCAAGCGCACCCCGACCGACTTGGGACGCTGGGCGGTGAGTTCCAGCACGCTGGTATCGACGTAATCGAATGCGACCGTGACGCCGCCAGCGCACAAACCGCGCAGCTCGCGGAACACGCCCTCCACCACGGACTTGGGCAGATAGTAGGTCACGCCCATCCAGTTGACGAAGGTCGGCAGCGCCGGATCGAAACCGGAGGCCAGCAAGCGTTCGCTGAGTGATTGGGTGGTGAAATCGATGGGCACGAAGACCTGACAGGGATGCGTCGCGAGGCCGCGCTCGGCGATGCGGTTGCGCTTGGCGGCCTGGGTGGCCGGATGATCCAGCTCGAACACGCGCAGCCGGTCCAAGAGATCGGGCCGGCGCCAGACAAAGGTATCCCAGCCCGCACCCAGAATCACATATTGCCGCACACCGTCGGTATCCATGGCGCGGACCAGTTCATCCTCGGCGAAGCGTGCCCGCAGGAGCAACGCGGCCATGAATCGCTTCAACTGCGGGCGGCGCTCGAACAATCGGGCCATGCGCCGATAGGTTCTCGGACGCCGCACGATGCGCTGGCCGCGCTCGTTCAACAAGTGCTCAGCGATTGTGTCCTTGAAAATCGGAATGCCTTCCCGGACCGCCAGGGCCCGGAACAACATCACCATGCGGGAAGTGAAACTGGCTTGTCCGTCGCGCATCCACGCTCCATCCTCGGGCCATCCCGGCCCGGCCGAGTTGGGTCACTCAAATCAAGCTAGCACAGGATTCGGAAAACGCCGGGCGCCGGGGTTACAGCGCCGCCAGATAATCCGGGCCGAGTTGGCGCATCTGCCTGAGAATCCACAGCTGACGCTGGCGCACACTCGACGATGGCGCATCGACCCGGTAGCGGACGGGGTTGGGCAGCACTGCCGCCAGAAGTGCTGCCTGGGCCGGATTCAGCCGCGCGGCGGAAACCCCGAAGTAACGCTGGCTGGCGGCTTCGGCGCCATACAGATGGTCACCGAACTGCGCGAGATTGAGATACAGCTCCAAAATGCGCGCCTTGGGCAGCAACAGCTCCATCCACACCGCGAGCCAAGCCTCGACGCCCTTGCGCAACCAGTCCCGCCCCCGCCAGAGAAACAGATTCTTGGCCGTCTGCTGCGTAATCGTGCTGGCCCCACGCACGCGGCCACCGCGGGCGTTGTGATCGAGCGCCTGGCGAATCGCCTTCAGATCCAGTCCGAAATGGCTGGGAAAGCGCTGGTCCTCGGCCGCCACCACCGCCAGCGCGAGATGGGGGGAGATCCGCTCAGCCGGAACCCAGCGGTACTCCGGCCACACGCGTTCGCCCGCTGCCACATTGCGCACCAGTTGGTGCACCATGAAGGCACTGATCGGTGGCGGCAGCACACGCAACGCCAGGATGGGCACGATGGTCAAACCCAGCGCCGCGAACACGACGGCCCAAACCATCAGGCGCAGCCGGCGCAATGGAGATCGCCGCCGCGGTGCCCTGCGGGAACGGGCATGAGGTGACCAGGGCGGTGGTAGGGGCATGGGACCGATTTTCCTTTTTCAGTTCCAGGAGTCGACGATGCAATGGCGCAAATCCAAATGGCACTCCCAACGCTATCTCGTCACCGGGATCGTCACCATCATCCCCCTCTGGATCACCTGGTGGATCATGGCGTTCGTCTTCGATCAGCTCACGGTTATCAGCATGCCTGCCGTGCGCACTCTGGCCAGTCGTCTCAACGGCCCTTCCGATCCGCTCGTCAGTCTGCTGGCGCATCCCGCCATGCAGTCGCTCGTGGCCGCGCTGTTGACCCTGGTGCTGCTCTACCTGCTCGGTTTGCTCGCCAGCTTCGTCATCGGACGCCGCCTGATCGCGCTGATGGAGGGCATTTTGCACCGCATTCCGCTGGTTCAGACCATCTATGGCGGGATCCGGCAGTTGATGCGCTCGCTCGAAAGCCATCCCAACAAGCCGCAGCGCGTGGTGCTGATCGAATTCCCGGGGCCGCACATGCGGGCGGTCGGTTTCGTCACCCGGATTCTGATCGACGAGGAAACCGGCACCGAGCTGGCCGCCGTTTATGTCCCGACCACGCCGAACCCGACCTCCGGCTATGCCCAGATCGTGCCCACCGACCGGCTGATCGCGACCGACTGGAGCGTGGATGAAGGGATGCGTTTCATCATTTCCGGCGGCACGATATCACCGGATCGTGTGCGCTACTTCGACTCCGCCGCCGTCAATGCCCCCAAACCGTGACCAGCACTTCGCGATCCATCGATTCGATGCGGTGTTCCCAGAGGAAAATGCCCTGCCAGGTGCCGAGGGCGCAGCGGCCACCGCGCACCGGAATCGTAAGCTCGACCTGGGTGAATACCGAGCGCAGATGCGCCGGCATATCGTCGGGGCCTTCGAGGTGGTGACGGTAGCGGGGATCGCCATCGGGCGCGAACCGGGCGGCGAATGCCTCCAGATCCGAACGGACGCTTGGATCGGCGTTTTCACAGAGGACCAACGACGCGCTGGTGTGGCGTAAAAAGGCCTGACACAGCCCGGTTCCGATCCCCGAGCGGCCGATCACCCCCTGCACGGCCGCGGTGATCTCCCACAAACCGCGCCCCACCGTTTGCCAGGAAAGGGCTTCCTGCGCCATCCGCATGCCGGCCTCACTCATCCATAACGCCCCGACACGAAGGGATTGCTGCGCCGCTCCTCGCCGAACGTCGAGGTCGGGCCGTGCCCGGGCACGAAGCGAACCTGATCGCCCAGCGGAAACAGCTTCTCGCGAATGCTGCGGATCAGGGTCTCGTGATCGCCCCCCGGAAAGTCCGTGCGGCCGATGGATCCGGCGAAAAGCACATCGCCGACCTGGGCAAACCCTGCCTCGGGTTCGAAAAACACCACGTGCCCCGGGGTGTGGCCGGGACAATGCAGGACCTGCAAGGTGAGCTCGCCCACGGTGACCGTATCGCCTTCCTCCAGCCAGCGATCAGGGGCGAACACGCGGCCGCCGAAACCCATCATCTGGCTCTGCTGGGGCAGCATCTTGATCCAGAACTCATCGGCCCGGTGCGGCCCCTCCACGGGCACTCCGGTGGCTTCGGCCAGCTCCGCGACCCCGCCCACGTGGTCCAGATGACCATGCGTGACCAGGATGCGGGTCAGCTTCAGCGCGTGTTTGGCCAGGATGGCACGGATGCGTTCGACTTCCCCACCCGGATCAACGACTGCCGCTTCGCGAGTCTGTTCACACATCAGGATGGTGCAGTTCTGGGCAAAAGGCGTGACGGGAATAACAGCGTACTTCATGGTTTCGAACCTGCTCGAGCGATCGGCAACCGGGATCAGAACATGTGTGTTTCCGGCTGAAACGCTTCTGACATCCAGGACCGGGATACTTCACCGCATGATAACGACTCCCTGGTCCAAACGCCGCTTTATCCGCCCACGCCACTGGACGGCTGGCCTGGCGCTGTTGCTGACGGCTTTCGGCGCCCTTGCCGGCTCCCCGGCTTGGGACGTCCGCTACCAGCGCGTCTTCACCAATCCCGAAGCCGTGATTCCGCCGCAGTGCTATACCCGGACCGAAGGCCGCTTCAACCCGTGCTACACCTGTCACCAGACCCATCCGCCAGCTTCGGGGCGACCCAATCTGATGGATGATGCGCATCTGCAGGGCGTCTACGCTTTTTCCGAAGTCGGTATTGAAAACCACTGGTCCAACCTCTTCGTGGATCGTCGCGCGGCCATCGCAGCCATTCCCGATGCCGAAATCCGCGCCTATGTCGCGATAGACAACTACACGCCGCTCATCGAAACCTTGCGCAGCAGCGACTTTCGCGGCTGGATTCCCGATCTCGACGATCTGGCCTATCCGGAACGTGCCTTTGATCGCGAGGGCCGCGCGCGGGACGGCAGCGGTTGGATCGCGTTTCAGTACAAACCGCTGCCCAGCACCTTCTGGCCGACCAATGGCTCCATCGACGATGTGATGATTCGGCTGCCCCCTGCCTTCCGGCAAGACGCCGCGGGTCGGCCGTCCTGGCCGGTCTATCTCGCCAACCTCAGCATGCTCGAGGCAGCGATCAAGGGGATGGATGCGATCGACACGCCGCCCATCGATGAACAGGCGCTCGGTGTGGATCTGGACGGCGACGGCCGGCTTGGCCGAGCTACCCGATTGATCACTCCCGACCACTATCTGGGTGCAGCCCGCACGATTCCGGTGGTGCGTTTCCTCTATCCGGTCGGCACCGAATTCCTGCACACGGTGCGCTACCTCCACGTGGATGGCCAAGGCCGGATCGGCCCGGCCCCGCGCATGAAGGAAGTGCGCTATCTCCGCAAGGACCGGTGGGTCGATCCGGCCACCCTCGGCGCGCTTTACGATGAGGAAGCGTGGGAAAAGCAACAGGGCTTTCTGCCCCAGATCGGCTGGCAGGGCGAGCGCGGCGCCGTCAACGGCTTCGGCTGGCGTCTGCTCGGTTTCATCGAGGATGCCACGGGAAACCTCAGACCCCAGAGCCACGAGGAAACCTTTTTCTGCAAGGGCTGCCACAGCTCCATCGGCGCCACGATCGACCAGACTTTCGCCTTCCCGCGCAAGATTCCGGGGGTCCGTGGCCAGGGTTATGTCGATCTGCGCGGGATGCCCGATGCGCCCTCGCTCGGCGAGCTCGAAGGGGAAATCCGCCAATATCTGCGCCGCGTTGGCGGGGGCGATGAGTTCCGCGCCAATACCGAGATGCGGGCGCGCTGGTTCGGCCCGGACGGTCAGCTCGACCCTGCGCGCCTGAATCAGGCCAAGGATGTCTACACGCTCATCGTCCCCAGCCCCGAACGCGCGCTGGCCCTGAACAAGGCCTACCTCACCATCGTGCGGGAGCAGTCCTTCCTGAAGGGCCGCGACGCCACTCTGGTCCCGGCCGAAAACGTGTACCGGGAGGTAGACACCGAGGTGCCGCCCCTCGCGCCCGAGCACCGGGTTGCGGGCAACCTGCTGCTCGACTGGGACGCCGCGATCCGGCCCTGAGCCTGTCACCGAGTTGACACCGCAGTTTCACCATTTCATCCACCCAGCCGCATTAGCCTGTCGGAGTTTTGCCACCCGCCGACTTCACGAGGAGGATTTCTCATGCGCTGTTCCCGTCCCACCTGGGCCCTGTTGGGCCTCGGGTTGCTGGCGTCAGGCCCAACCCTGGCTGCAGATTTTGGTGAGTTGATGCAAAAGCAACTGGAATCGGGCAGCAATCGGCTGTTCGGCTTCACCAAGCCCTTGGCCGAATCCGCGACCACGCCATCCGGATACGCGCGCGCCCCCGGTCAGCCGGCAACCGATCACATCTTGCTGGCGAAAGGGCTGCGGGTGAGCTACCTCACCCGCGATGCAGCCGACAAGACCGACCAGATGGTGTTCTGGCCCTCTGACGCCAAGCCGACGCACCTGATCACCTGCGTCGAGGAGTTCGAACGCCAGGTCATCGGCACATTCCCGAATGGGACGGAAAAATACAACCCGTCGGTTCAGCGCATCCGGCTGTCCGACGGACAGGTCGAGACCATCCTGCGCGGCATGGCCGGTTGCGACGGGATCCGTCGCACGCCTTGGGGAACGATCATCGCCACCGAGGAAACGAGCGACGGCCAGGTCTATGAGCTCATGAATCCGCTCCAGCTGACGAATCTCACGCTCACCGGCCGCGGCACGTCCGAACTGTTCGACCCCACAGGCGCCAACGTCACCGACACGACCAGCAAGGTTGTGGTGCGCGATGCGCTGCCCAAGATGGCTTGGGAAGGCCTGGCGGTGACACCCCAAGGGGTTGTGATTGCTGGCGACGAGTTGCGCCCCGGGTCCTACACGGACACCCGTACCGGCACCCGGGATACCGACGGCGGCGCGTTGTTCAAGTTCATCCCCGCCGTCCCGGCTTCAGGCCAGCCTGTCAGCAACCTGAATCAGTCGCCACTGGCAGCGGGCAGCGTCTATGCACTGCAGATCTCGTGCGTCGACAACAAGCAGCAGTTCGGCCAGGGTTGCGAAGTCGGTCAGGGCGCCTGGGTTGCCGTCACCGCCGCCAACGCCCGGGTCGATGCCAACAACGCCGGCGCGACCGGTTACTACCGCCCCGAGGACCTGCATGACGATCCCGGCTATGAGGGCGAGGGCGTCCGGTTCTGCTGGACCAACACCGAAAACGCCAGTGCCGAAAACTACGGCGAGGTGATGTGCGGCATCGACCGCGCGCCACTCACCGCCAGCAGTGACCGCACCGTCTCGGTGAACCGCTTCGTGGAAGGCGATGCCGACTTCAACCAGCCGGACAACCTGGCTTTCCAGCCCGGTACCCGCAACGTCTATGTCATCGAAGACAACCCCAATGGCGACATCTGGGCCTGCCTGCCGGACGGCGCGGACCGCGACATCAAGACCGATGGCTGCGTGAAGATGCTTTCGGTGGTGGACAATACCGCCGAGCCGACGGGCTTCCTGTTCAGCGGTGACGGACGCACAGCCTACGTCTCCATCCAGCACAGCCGCGATCCCGCCAACGGCAGCATGGATATCGACGACTTCGGTACCGACGATGTCCTCATGATCACCGGCTTCAAGCCCGTGCGGCCCTGACAGACCCGCACCACCGGTCATCTCGGGGCAGGGTCCACCCGTCCCCGACGATGTCCCTTCGGCCCGCCCGGCCCAGCCGTGCGGGCTTTTTTTCTCGCCCGATCGTCATCGAGGGCGGCTTGGTGCAGTCGGTCATGACCGGCCAGCCTGATGCGGCGCCGTCCGTGGCCGCGATCGATTACGACACCGATGGATTCGAGGTCGAAGATCCGTGTCACATCACGCAATCGGATAGTCGCGAGACCAAGGCCCTGGTGGTCGAACACGGTGTAGAGCCCACCGCCCTCGACCTTGATGAGGTGTTCCAAGAAGCCGAACAGTAATCAACAACAACGTCCCGCCTCATTCGGGGCGTCTCGCCCGTCCTGGCTGACAGCATGGCGAGCGTGGTTGTGACGATGCCCTGTCCGCCAAGTCTGACGCATACAGGTTCACACGGTAATGCGCTGAATCAGCTCTATCGGGTAACCGTCAGGGTCGACGAGAAAGGCGATCATCTCATTCGATCCCTTGAGCGGTACGGGCTCCCGCGTGATCCTGCCACCCCGCTTTTTGATTTCCGTGCAGGCTCGATGGCAATCATCGACGCCGATGGCGATGTGGCCGAAGCCGGAACCTAACTCGTAGCTGGCGATGCCCTCGTTGTCGGTCAGCTCCAATACACAGGTAGCGGATTCATCGCCGTATCCCAGGAAGGTCAATCGGTAGCGTTCCTCGGGCTGCTCAAGGGTACGGAGAACCCGCATGCCCAAGACACCGATGTAGAAGTCGATGGAACGTTGCATGTCGCCTACGCGTAGCATCGTGTGCAATATTCGGTTCATCGGACATGACCGCCATCTTTTACGGATCAAAAAGGAGGCTCCCTCCCACCGGGAAATGGCAGAGAGCCCGGACAGGATCAGATGAAGAATGGCGAATGCATTTGCCGGCTCGCCTGTTCCACGACACCGGCATCAAAGACGCGTGTGTAGAACGCTGCATTCAGTTGCTTCGTTTCGGTCGGAAAGTAGTTCAGAGCGAAGTTACGCGCGTTGTTGATCGTATCGAATGCGTAGATGCCGCCCAGTGTGTTTGTATGCAGACCACTCAGCCATGTCTTGTGAAGCAAGCCGGGTTGCCGCTTCAATATCGGATTCAGGTCGCGCCAGGGCGCCTCGGCGAAGGGCACACTGACCTGGACTTCCGTATAAACAAACGCGCCGGGTTTCCGGGTGGCCTTTGCGCCGAAATGCACCGAGTTCATGTCACGACTGGCCTCCTCCACGATGCTCGCGTCGAAGATGCGCGTGGTCTGCGGCGCGCCGAACTTCCTGGCTTCGTTCGGGAAATAGCGGGTGACGAATTCCTGGGCGTGTTCGATGGTGTCGAAGGCGTAGATACCCCCCAATGAATGGTTGCCGACACCGGCAAGCCAAGTCTTGTTCATGAGTCCCGGCTGTTGCAACAACGTCAGGTTTACGTCCTTCCATGGCGCCTGATCAAATGGCACGGATATTTGTAACTCGGAATACACAAACGCTTTCTGGGTCATCATCATTTCCTCGTTGCTTGGGTTGCGAAGCGACGATTCGGTGGCCTCGGCATCCGAACCGTGCAGGAGTGATCAAAACTCCGTAGCGAAGGTCCCGGTGACGGCAAGCTTCAATACCTTGCGACGATTCGTTCTTGGGGGTGTTGGGGTGTCATTGCATTTCATCGATGTTTTCCGGTCTGGGGAGTTGGTTATGCTTTGCGAATAACGACGGTGTGTTCATTGCCTCCTCATGGGTCGCGATGAGGTCGTGACCGGTCTGTTGGCAAAAGGCGCGCATGTCCTTTACTACGCCCCGATCGGTAGCGATGACCGCAAGCGTTTGTCCGGTGTTCATGGCGTCGAGCGCGGTGCGGGTTCGGAGGATGGGCAGTGGGCAATTCAGTCCCTGAGCGTTAAGGGTTTGATCCGTTGCATTCATCCGTTTCACGCCTGTCTCCAGTTTTGAGTAGACCGGTCGGTATACTCTGCGGTAAAAAAAATGTTACCTGTCCCGGGGTATACGGATCGCGGTCACGGCGGATCCGAGCCGGCGAATCAGCTCGGGATCATTCTGTGCCTTGGCCAGAAGCTGAATCCCCTCCAGGTATCCGAGCATCGCCTCCGCCGTCGCTGCTTCATCCACGGGTGGTAATGCGCCACTTTGGACAGCATCCGAGACCGCAGACCGAATGTGGTTGGAAAGCGAATTCAGACAACCGCTGGCCTTCCGTCGCAGCGCCTCGTCCTGGGTCGCCTGTTCCATCACCATGTTGCCAAAGGGGCACCCTGGCAAATGGCCATGGGTATCAGTCTGTTCCTTCTGAAACGCATAGAGCTCTTGGACAAACCGGTCGAGACGCGCCAAGGGCGTGATCTTCGTCGAAAAGGCGTTGGCGATCAGCGTCTCACTGAGACGCTCGCGGAACTGTTCCATGACCGCCAAGGCGAGGTCGCGCTTGCTGGGAAAGAAATGGAAGAAGCTCCCCTTGGATACGCCAGCCCGCTCGCAAATCGTCGCGATACCCACATCGGCGTAGCTCTGGGCGTGGAACAGCCCTGCGGCGGTATCGAGAATCTGCTGGCGTGTGTCACTTGCATGGGTCATGGCCTTTTTATACTAGACCGGTCGGTATACTGTCAAGGAGGTGATTTATTTTCCGGTTTCAACCCCATGGGGCATTGCCAGAGTGAAACCCGGCGCGGAGAGCGTAAAAGGGGGCTCAAAACGGGTTGAGTGGGGAGGAAACCAATTAGAGACGTGAATGGCCCTAAGTTAAGCCCCGAGTGCTCGTCATTCCGGCGCAGGCGGGGATCCAGAATCCGCATTCGCGGTGCATTCATGGATTCCGGCCTGCGCCGGAATGACGCATAGATCGCCTCCTGCCTTAACTTAGGGAAGTCCTGAAATAATCACCTTGAAGGGGCCAGAATGGGGCAACGGATAACGGAGCGGCGCATGCATCAGGCGACTTTCGAAGATGCCGGGCAGCAGGGCGAACGGCCGCAGCGCGAGCGGGATCCGGCGATGCGCCAGACCCGCAAGGGCCAGTAGTGGCATGTCGGGATGAAGGCGCACATCGGGTCGACGTGGATTCCGGGCTAGTTCATTCGGTGGTGGGCACGGCCGCGAACGTCCAGGACCTGACACCGGTTGCGTGCCGGCTCCATGGCCCTGAAATGCATGTCCACGCCGATGCCGGCGATACCGGCAGGAGCATCAGGACGCACTGCAGGGCCGAAGTCGCCGAGCATGTAGCCATGCGCCCCGGCCAGCGCCGCCAACTCAACCGGCGCACCGAGGTGGACGGGCGCCTGAATGCCTCATTCCGGGAGCACGCATCACCATTTGGGAAGGAACGAATACCGCGCTCCACATCCGCCCATCCAAGCACGGGGCTACTCGCGGTGAATTTCGATCGGCGGAGTGAGCCAGGCACTTTCGAATTGGCCCTGCCCTATCAGCTCGATATGACCCTCGACTGACCCGGCTTCGAGACCCGAGATGCCCAATGACGTTCGTGCCGATCACGCCGCTCAGTGTGCGCTCCATCGATCAGGTGTTGCCCCGGCTTCTCACACCGCCAGAACACGATTCTCAGCTACCGTAAATCACGGCCGGCAGGCGATCATCCGGTTGCCAACCAATACTTCAGGAATCGTTGGCCGTCGTATTCGGTTTCGCCGACGAATCGTGCGCCGAGCCTCGCGAAGGCCCCGAGGTGCTTGCGCGACGGCGGCAACAGGAAGGTGACATCGGCGATACGCGCATCGGCCTGGGCAAACGCGAGCGCCTTTCTGGTGATGCGCCAGCCGAGCCCGAAGTTCTGCGGCCTGAGGACCAAGCCGTAATCCCATTCCTCGCCCTCTCGCTGAAAGCCGCCCCAGCCCACATAGACGCCCCGATACAGGATGGCCCAATGCCCCAGGCCATCTCGATGCCAGCAGGCTTCCTTGGCGTCGACGAATCGGGCCACGGCATCATGATCCCAGTGCAAGGTGAGCAGGGGCATGTGCTCGGCAACGCGCGGATCCGACATATGCGCGATGATCTCATCGGGCGACACCTGGGTCAGCCGGGTGAAGGTCACATCGCATTCAGGTGCAATCGCCATGGATGGTTTGTCTCGGCAAGGTTCATGCGGCAAGCGCTGGGCGCGCTCCGGTGGCAATGGCTGCGAACGCAATCTGCGGCATCGCGCGATGCCCCAGGCTAACCATTCCGGTATCAGTGTGACCGACTGCCGGTCGCTGCAGCTGTCCCGGAATCCCGTCGCCGCCGATCGGCGGCGACGGCAACCGGGTGAACGTTCCCAGCGATACCATAAGAAAGCCGGCCGGTTCATTATCCCGTTCGCGGGGCGTCACCGGCGCGCCGATGAAACCCCGCTTGCGGAGGCCCGCAGCGACCCCGGTGAACCGCACCAGCGCCGGTTTCACGGCACTCCTGCCGCGCGCTGAAGGACGGACAGAGGGTCGCTGTGGTGTCTCAAGCCGCCGAAGACAACTCAATGACGGGGAAATCCACGTCGGTATCGGCGATCCGGTTCACATAGTTGGTCAGCACGTTCAGCGCGACGTGCGCGATGATTTCGATGATCAGGCCATCGTCCAGGCCGGCCTGACGCGCGGCAGCCAGAGCCGTGTCGCTGATCTCGGCCCGCGATTGAACGATGCGCAGCGCGAGATCGGCGACGGCGCCCTCCTGCGCATCCTGGGCCCGGCCGTGACGAGCCTGGTCGATGTCTTCGCTGCTCATGCCGGCACCCCGGCCCATGGCGACATGTGCGCTCAGGCAGTAACCGCAGGCATTTTCCTGGGCGACAGCGATCGCGATGATTTCGCGCTGGCGGGGGGTCAAGCGGCCGGGTCGCAGCGCCTCTGAAAACTGCAGGTAGCCGTTCAGCGCGGCCGGGGCCTGGGCCAGCGTGGTGAACAGGTTGGGCAGCATGCCCAGTTTGGCGCCAACAGCCTTCAGGGTGGCCGCGGTCTTGGCATCGGTCTGAGCCAGCGTTACAGGATGAATGCGTGGCATGACATCGTTCTCCATGGGTTTGGTTTTCAGGTTCATGCGTCATCTGACGCAAGGAGATATTGGCCCACGGCGCGATACGATTTGCGCCTATTTGTATCAATTTTTATACTCATCGTCTCTTTTCGGCACCCCGAGTCCGGGGCCGCCCGGGCCGAGCCCGGACAGGGCGATGATGCGAGTAACACGAATGGACGATCGGCTGGTCGAACTGCTCCGACATTTCGAACTTGGCGCTCGGGTATTCCAGGCCGGCCCGCTGTGCCATTCAGCGCATTTCGACGCCGCCGATGGCCTCGGGCATATCCATGTGCTGCAGCAAGGCATCCTGCGGATCGACTCGCCCGGCCAGCCGACGCTTCTGCTCGATGAACCGGGCCTGTTCTTCTTCATGAACCCCACCGTACACCGCCTGCTGCCACAGGCGCCCGACGTCACGATGGTCTGCGCGTCGCTTGAATTCGGGGCGGGGCTGCGCAACCCGCTGGCGCGCGCCCTGCCCGAGGTCGTGCTGATTCGCTTGCGCGAGCTGCCCACCCTGAACATGACCCTGCAACTGCTGTTTCGTGAAGCCGCCGAGCGACATTGCGGGCGTCAGGCCATACTCGATCGGCTCATCGAGGTGGTGTTCATTCAGGTTCTGCGTGATTTGATGGATCAACAGCGCCTGCAGGTCGGTCTGCTCGCCGGGCTGGCCGAGCCTCGATTGGCGAAGGCGCTTAACGCCCTGCACGCCGAACCGGCGCGCAATTGGTCGCTTGAGGAGTTGGCCGCGACCGCCGGTATGTCGCGGGCGCGGTTTGCGACCACATTCCGCGAAACGGTCGGCACCACGCCGGGCGGTTACCTGGCGGAGTGGCGGGTTGGGGTCGCCCAGTCGTTGCTGCGACAGGGTAAGCCAGTCCAGTTGGTCTCCGATGTCGTCGGGTACGGCAGCGCCAGCGCCCTGGCGCGCGCCTTCCGGGCCCAGATCGGCCTGTCTCCAACCGAATGGCTGAAGCGCCATCACCTGGACCGATCTGACGGCGCGGCGACCGCCTCGGCATGAGGCGCGACGGCTCTGTAGGAACGGCACGATTGGTGACCCGGCGATTTCATGTTCATGGGTGTCATGGAACGGCAACTGGCCTGAGCGAAGCATTCGGACGATGGATTCGAGGTGGTCCCGCGAAAACCGTTTCGCAGGCCGACGGCCCGAAGACGATGGCGCGCCTCTGATTCCATGTGATCGCACCGCACCACAGGACCACCCGCCCCGAGACGGCCGCTTTTGCCAGCCATCGGACGCGGTGAACGCCGTGTTCCGACAGAAGTGGATTCTCCGCCTCGGACTGGGCCGGGCAGACCGTGCGACGGGCCGATACGCGCGGGCGCCTTCATTCTTGCCGGGGCAAAACCTGACACGTGATCCGCCTCCGGTCATCCCGCCTGTACCCACGGCCACTTGCGGCTCGATCGGCGTCGATCGGCTGCTCCGCCGCCGGGGTTGTGTGAACCGCGCCACAGGCTAGAATGAGCGTTTTCGCAGGGCGCTTTCCTGCGATCTGGCACGCCACCGACAGGGGTTCTGACTTCCCATGTTGCCCATCCGGTTTCCTCGCTCACTCCTGATTTCCGTCCTTCTGCTTCTCTGGACCACCGCTGCGCTTGCCGCGCCCATCCCGGTGCCGGCGCCGCCCCAGATCAACGCCAGCAGCTATGTGCTCATGGACTTCGACAGCGGCCGTCTGCTGGTCGCGAACAATCCCGACTTGCGAGTCGAACCGGCCAGCATCACCAAAGTCATGACGGCCTATGCAGCGTTCCGGCAACTGCAGGACGGGGATCTGAAGCTCGATGAACAAGTCACCATCAGCGAGAAGGCCTGGCGGGCGGAAGGATCGCGGACGTTCCTACGGGTCGGCACGCAGATCGATGTGGAAACCCTGATCAAGGGCATGATCGTGCAGTCGGGAAACGATGCCAGCATCGCCCTGGCCGAACACATTGCCGGGGCTGAGGAGTCGTTCGCCGGCCTGATGAATCAGTACGCCCAGAGCCTGGGCATGACCAACACCCATTTCACGAACGCGACCGGACTGCCCGACCCGAATCATTACACCACGGCGCGGGATATCGCGATCCTGGCCCAGGCGATGATTCGGGACTTCCCCGAACAGTACGCGTGGTACTCGATCCGTTCCTTCCTGTTCAACGGCATCGAGCAATCCAACCGCAACCGCCTGCTGTGGCGGGATGCCAGCGTCGACGGCCTGAAGACGGGGCATACCAGTTCGGCCGGCTATTGTTTGGTGTCGTCCGCGAAGCGGGACCAGATGCGGTTGATCAGTGTGGTGATGGGCACCCCCAGTGACAATGCGCGCATGAACGACAGCCAGGCACTGCTCAACTATGGCTTCCGCTTCTACAGCACGCACCGGCTCTACCCGGCGGGTGAGGCCGTGACCGAAGCGCCGGTCTGGATGGGCAAGGCGAACAAGGTCGTCTTGGTGCTGAAGAAGGATCTCTTCATCACGGTTCCGCGTGGACAGTATGACGGCGTGCAGACTCAGGCCGAGGTGCAGGACAGGCTGGTCGCCCCGTTGCCCGAGGATGGACCGATCGGCAAGCTGGTGGTTCGCTTCAATGACGAGCCCCTGACCGAGGACGCACTCTATCCACAAAAGGCGGTGGAACGGGGCAGCTGGTTCAGGCGCCTGTGGCACTGGCTGTTGATGTGGTTTCAATGAGCATGTCCGGCATGGTCTACCTCAATGGTGAGTTCCTGTCGCTGAGCCAAGCCCGGGTATCGGTGCTCGATCGGGGATTCCTGTTCGGCGACGGCGTCTACGAAGTCATCCCCGTTTATGGCAAGAAGCCGTTTCTGCTTGCCGAGCACCTCGACCGGCTCGACCGAAGTCTGGCTGCCATCTGGCTCCACAATCCCCTGGATCGCGATGCCTGGCACCAGATGATCGAATCGCTCATCGATCAACAGCCGCCGGGCGACTGGTCGATTTATCTGCAAGTGACGCGCGGCTGCGATGATCACCGTGATCATGCCTTTCCGAGCGAAGTCCATCCCACGGTTTTCGCCATGGCCAGTCCGCTCAAGCCGCCCCCTGCCGAGTGGCTGGAAAATGGCGTCAGCACCCTCACACAGCGCGATCCGCGCTGGGGACGCTGCGATATCAAGGCCATCACGCTGCTCCCCAACAGCCTGTCGCGCCAACAGGCGAAGACTGCCGGCGCGGTGGAAATGATCTATCTGCGGGATGGCGTGCTCACCGAAGGCGCGGCGAGCAATATTTTCGTGATCCGCAACGGCGAGGTTCTGACCACGCCGGCTGATGAGCGAATTCTCCATGGAATCACCCGCCAGCTGGTGCTGCATCTGGCGCGCCAGGCGGATCTTCCCGTGCGGGAGATCGATATCCCCGAAGCTACACTGCGCAGTGCCGATGAGCTGTGGATGACCAGTTCAACCCGGGCCGTGATCCCCATTACCCGCCTTGACGGTGCCGCAGTGGGACATGGACAGCCGGGGCCGATGTATCGACGCATGGTGACGCTCTGGGAAGAGGCGCTGGCGCGCTGGCGAAGCGGCGCCACGATCATGGCATGACCCGGGACACGATCCTCTCTTTTCCCTGTATCTATCCGGTCAAGGCCGTGGCTCGCCATGCGGACGATCCGAAGCATCTGGTGTGTACGCTCATCAGTGCCCATGTCCCGGAGGCGGACATCGTGGGCGTCGAGAGCCGTCCCAGCAGCGGAGGACGGTATCTCGCCGTGACAGTGACGCTGCGCGCGAGCAGCCAGGCCCAACTCGATGCGCTCTACCGTGACCTCAGCGCCGACAAGCGGCTGCTGTGGGTGATCTAGCACCGTTACAAATCCGCGATTGGGGCCTGGCGCCGTATGCCGAGGTTTGGGAGGCGATGCGCGCGTATACCGACCATCGCGACGAAGAAACGCCGGATGCGCTCTGGTTCGTTCAGCATCCGCCGGTGTACACACTTGGCATGCATGCACACCCTGAGCATATCCTCGCCGCAGGCGCCATCCCCGTTGTCCACACCGACCGGGGCGGCCAGGTCACCTATCATGGTCCCGGCCAATGGGTGGTCTATCCCCTGTTGGACCTGCGCCGACGGGGATTCGGGATCCGCAGCCTGGTCAGCGCACTTGAGCAGGCCGTCGTGGATATGTTGGCCGACTATGCAATCGAAGCGCACGCTCGACGCGAAGCCCCCGGAGTCTATGTCGGCCATGCGAAGATCGCCGCACTGGGACTGCGTATCCGGCGCTCGTGCAGCTATCACGGTCTGGCGGTCAATGTCGCCATGGATCTTGCGCCGTTCGCCGGAATCAATCCTTGCGGCTTCAGCGGCCTGGCCGTCACCCAGATTCAGGCATTTCGACCCGATCTGTCCATGGTGCAGGTCCGTTTGGACCTAGAGTCCAAGCTCCGGCAAACTCTTCGCCTTCCGCTCGTCTGAGCCTCAGACGCAGTGCATCTCGCATCCATCCCGAAACAAGGCTAACTGCGCCCGCTCAAGCGTCATCCAATATCGCCGATAGTTGCTTTACCGCGAATTGGATTCGTCGGTTGTGTGTTTTGGATCTGCGAGGAGACTCTTATGAAACTCAAGCTGTTATCGATGAGTTGCGCGCTGGCTGCTCTGCCATTGCTGGCACAGGCCGAAATGAACGACATGTCGAATGCGGCTTTGTCTGATGTCCACGGACAAGCGCTGAGCATTGCCCGAGACAAAGGACGCAGCTTTAGCTTTGATACAACCAGCGACACCATGTCGTTCTCCAAAGGCAGCCTGCTGGATATCGATGCCTCAGGCATGGTGTTCGGATACGGCTTTACCCTGACCGACCTGGGATGGGACCGCAATCGGGGCTTTTCGTTGAGCTGGACCGCGCCCGTCGTACCCTGATCCGGCGGCTAATCCGTTACCCTGATCTCATTGACCTGACGAAAAAAGCCCGCTTCGGCGGGCTTTTTTCATCATCGACCAGATCACCTCAGCCGCGGATCTTGCGCAAACGCTCCAACATCTGCAGCTTCGCGATGGCTTCCGCCAGTTCAGCCTGGGCGCGCGCATAATCGATATCCGATTGGCGCTGCGCCAGCACATCCTCGGCCCGACGCTTGGCCTCGAGCGCTGCCGCCTCGTCCAGATCCTTGGCGCGCAGCGCCGTATCCGCGAGAACGGTAACCTTGAAGGGCTGGATCTCAAGAATACCGCCGGAGACAAAGTAGTGCGCATCCTGGCCCTGCTCGTCCCGCACGCGGACCTCGCCAGCCCGCAGCATGGTCAAGAGTGGCGCGTGGCGCGGTGCGATACCGACATCCCCTTCCACAGCAGGCGCAAACACCATACTCGCGCTTCCGGAAAAGATCTCGCCTTCGGCACTGACGATATCGACATTGATTTGACTCATCTCGGCCTACTCCCCCAGCGCCTTAAACGCGCTTGGCTTTCTCCACCGCTTCTTCGATGCTGCCGACCATGTAAAAGGCCTGCTCGGGCAGCGTGTCATATTCGCCGTTCAAAATGCCCTTGAAGCTGCGGATCGTGTCCTTGAGCGACACATACTTGCCGGGCGATCCGGTGAACACTTCCGCAACGTGGAACGGTTGCGAAAGGAAACGCTGAATCTTGCGGGCCCGGGAGACGATCAGCTTGTCCTCTTCGGACAATTCGTCCATACCCAAGATGGCGATGATGTCGCGTAGCTCCTTATAGCGCTGCAACACGTTCTGCACGCCACGGGCCACGCTGTAGTGTTCCTCGCCCACGACCAGCGGGTCCAGCTGACGACTGGTGGAGTCCAGAGGGTCCACCGCCGGGTAAATCCCCAGCTCCGCAATCTGCCGCGACAACACGACCGTGGCATCCAAGTGCGCAAAGGTCGTCGCCGGCGACGGGTCGGTCAGGTCATCCGCGGGCACGTACACTGCCTGGATCGAGGTGATCGAACCGGTCTTGGTCGAGGTAATGCGCTCCTGAAGGCGCCCCATTTCCTCGGCCAGCGTCGGCTGGTAGCCCACCGCCGACGGCATGCGGCCGAGCAGCGCCGACACTTCGGTTCCAGCCAGCGTGTAGCGGTAGATATTGTCGACGAAGAACAGGATGTCGCGGCCTTCGTCACGGAAATACTCTGCCATGGTCAGACCGGTCAGGGCGACGCGCAGGCGGTTGCCCGGCGGCTCGTTCATCTGTCCATAAACCATGGCCACCTTGGATTCCGACAGGTTCTCCAGATCGATAACCCCGGATTCCGCCATTTCATGGTAGAAGTCGTTCCCTTCACGGGTTCGCTCACCCACGCCTGCAAACACAGACAGACCGCTGTGTTCCTTGGCGATGTTGTTGATGAGCTCGAGCATGTTCACGGTCTTGCCCACGCCGGCGCCACCGAACAGGCCAACCTTGCCGCCCTTCGCGAAGGGGCAGAGCAGGTCGATGACCTTGATCCCAGTTTCCAGCAGGTCGGTCGACCCCGACTGTTCTTCATAGGACGGCGCAGCCCGATGAATCTGCCAGCGCTCTTCGCACTGCACTTCACCGACTTCGTCCACCGGGTTGCCCAGCACGTCCATGATCCGCCCCAACGTGCCCTTGCCGACCGGAACCGAAATCGGCGCCCCGGTACCGCGCACGTCGAGCCCACGGCTCAAGCCATCCGATGGACCCATGGCGATCGTGCGAACGACCCCATCACCCAACTGTTGCTGGACTTCCAGAACCAAACCCGTCGAGTCCACCACCAACGCGTGATAGACCGCCGGGACCGCGTCCCGTGGGAATTCAACGTCCACCACGGCACCAATGATCTGAACGATTTTTCCGGAGCTCATCTGTCTGGTTCCCCTAAGGCTCTTGTCCGCTGTTGCGCGGGGGACGGAAGGTAATATCTGCGTGAAGGACTGCCGCTCACGAGACGGCTGCAGCGCCGGCGACGATTTCTGCCAATTCCTGGGTAATCGCGGCCTGCCTCGCCTTGTTGTAAACCAGCGTCAAGCGCTGGATCACCTCGCCTGCGTTATCCGATGCCGACTTCATGGCAACCATGCGCGCCGCCATTTCACAGGCAACGTTTTCAACCACGGCCTGGTAAATCTGCGATTCGACGTACCGAACCAATACATCGTCCAGCAACGCTTCTGGGCTCGGCTCGTAGAGATAATCCCAGTTCTGCAGCATCTCGGTTTCGCGCACCGGTTCGACAGGCAAAACCTGCTGAACCACCGGCTTCTGGGTCATCGTATTCACGAACTGATTACGCACCAGCAGGAGCCGGTCGATCTTGCCGTCCCGATAGGCATCGAGCATGACCTTGATCGTCCCAATCACCTGTTGGAGATGCGGGCGATCGCCCAAGCCTGTCTGCTGGGCGACGATTTGGCCACCCAGACGGCGAAAGAATCCGACGCCCTTGCCGCCGAGGATGGCCAGATCCACAGCAATATCCTGTGTGTCGAACCGGCGCAGCTCGGTCAATACGGTCTTGAACAGGTTGATGTTCAAGCCGCCGCACAAGCCGCGATCCGTGGACACAAAAATGATGCCGACGCGCTTGAGCGGTTCCCGTGGCTCCAGAAAAGGATGCCGGTAATCCGGATTGGCTGCCGCCAAATGCCCAATCACCTCACGCATGCGCTCGGCATAGGGCCGGGTTGCCGTCATCTGATCCTGCGCCTTGCGCATCTTGCTCGCCGCCACCATTTCCATGGCTTTGGTGATCTTCTGCGTGTTTCGGACGCTGCGGATCTGATTACGGATTTCTTTTGTGCCCGCCATTTTTCACCTATTGGGTTCGCGGCTTACCAGGTTCCAGTAGCCTTGAATTCCTCGATGATCTTCTTCAGTCCGGCCGCGATCTCATCGTTGTAATCGCCCTTCGCGTCGATGCTCGCCAGAATGTCTGAATGGGCCGAACGTGCGAAGTCGTGTAGCGCTGCTTCGAACTCGACCACCTTCTTCACATCGACGCTGTCCAGGTAGCCCTCGTTTGCCGCGAAAAGCGACAAGGCCATCAGCGCAACCGACAACGGCGCGTACTGCGTCTGCTTCATGAGCTCGGTGACGCGCTGACCCCGGTCGAGCTGCTTGCGGGTCGCTTCATCAAGGTCAGAAGCAAACTGGGCAAACGCCGCCAACTCGCGATACTGCGCCAGCGCCAGACGTACGCCGCCACCCAGCTTCTTGATGATCTTGGTCTGCGCAGCCCCGCCCACACGGGAAACCGAAAGGCCGGCATTGATGGCGGGCCGGATACCGGCGTTGAACAGATCCGATTCCAGATAAATCTGGCCGTCGGTGATGGAGATCACGTTGGTCGGAACGAAGGCCGACACGTCCCCGGCTTGGGTCTCGATGATCGGCAGCGCCGTCAGGGAACCCGTCTGACCCTTCACTTCACCGTTGGTGAGCTTCTCGACATATTCCGGGTTGACCCGCGCCGCGCGCTCCAGCAGACGCGAATGCAGATAGAACACATCGCCGGGGTAGGCTTCACGGCCGGGCGGACGCCGCAACAGGAGGGAGATCTGACGGTACGCCCACGCCTGCTTGGTGAGATCGTCGTAAACGATCAGAGCGTCTTCACCCCGATCGCGGAAGTATTCGCCCATTGCGCAGCCGCTGTAGGGCGCAATGTACTGCAACGCCGCCGAGTCCGAAGCACTGGCCGCTACGATGATCGTGTGCGCCAGGGCGTCATGTTCTTCCAGCTTGCGCACCACTGCGGCGATGCTCGATGCCTTCTGGCCGATCGCGACATAGATACACTTAACGCCGGTACCTTTCTGGTTGATGATGGCATCGACAGCGACGGCGGTCTTGCCCGTCTGCCGGTCACCGATGATCAACTCGCGCTGGCCGCGACCCACCGGCACCATGGCATCGATCGCCTTCAGGCCGGTCTGCACCGGCTGGGAAACCGACTGTCGGGCAATCACGCCCGGCGCGACCTTTTCGATGGGTGAGGTCAGATCAGTGTTGATCGGGCCCTTGCCGTCGATGGGTTGACCCAAGGCGTTGACCACGCGGCCGAGCACGGGCTCGCCCACTGGAACCTCGAGAATGCGGCCGGTGCAGCGCACACGGTCGCCTTCCTTGATGTGCTCATAGCTGCCCAAGACCACGGCACCGACGGAATCGCGCTCTAGGTTAAGCGCCAAACCGAAGGTTCCACCCGGGAACTCCAGCATTTCGCCCTGCATGGCAGCGGTCAGGCCATGAATACGACAGATACCATCCGCGACACTGATAACCGTCCCTTCGGCCCGGGCTTCAGCCACGACTTCGAAGTTTTGAATGCGCTGTTTGATCAGCTCGCTAATCTCGGCGGGATTGACTTGCATGTTGCTTCCTCGTCAATGAACCAGTGCGCGGGACAGACGTTCCAACTGGCTGCGGACCGACCCGTCGATCACCAAATCGCCAGCCCGGATGATCGCACCACCCACCAGACTGTCGTCGATCCGGGTCTTGAGATTGATTCGGCGCCCAAGCCGCTTTGCCAACGAATCCACGATCCGTCGTTCCTGCTCGGGATCCAAGGCCACGGCGGTGATGATCTCTGCGTCTACCGAGCCTTCCGCCTCTGCACGCAAAGCGCTGAACACTTCTGCAATCTGCGGCGCCAGCAGCAACCGGCCATTCTCCACCAAGAGACTGACCAGATTGATACCTTGAGGACCCAGCTCGGGACCCAACGCGTCACTGATCAGCTGCCGGTGTTGGTCAGCGGTTTGCCGCGGATTTTCAAGCGCCTGCCGAATCGGCGGATAGATAACCAGAGCGGCCAGAAGATCCAACCGATTCTGCCAGTCCGCCAATGATTCGCCGCTTTCGCGCGCCAGATCGATCACGGCTTTGGCATACGGCCGCGCCATCGTGGTTACATCGGACATCGAACCCCCAATCAGATCTGGCCGACCAAGTCGTCCACCAGATCACGGTGGGCGGCCGGATCGATTTCACGCTTGAGAATCCGGCCAGCGCCCGTCGTGGCCAGATCAGCCACCTCACGGCGCAGCGCTTCACGAGCCTGCGCAACTTCCTGCGCAATCAAGGCTTCGGCAGAGCGGATTTGACGCTCACCTTCTTCCTTGGCAGCCAGCTTGGCCTGCTCAACCATCTCGGTACCGCGGCGATTCGCCTGAGCCAGAATTTCGGCGGCCTGCTGGCGTGCAGCCTGCAGCGTGCTTTCGATCTCCTGTCGGGAGCGCTCCAGCTGTGTATTGCCTTGTTCAGCCGCAGCCAGCCCCTCGGCGATGCGCCGCTGACGCTCCTGCATGGCTTGAGTCAAGGGCGGCCAGACGAACTTCATCATGAACCACACGAACAACCCGAAGGTGATCATCTGGCCGATCAGAGTGGCGTTGATGCCCACGATAAATTCTCCGCGATTCGTGTTCTAACCAAAAACAGTCGGCGAGGCTGGGCAATTCAGCCCAGCGCGGCCAGGAACGGATTGGCGAACATCATCAAAAGGCCCATGGCCACGCCGATAATGGAGACGGCGTCCAGAAGACCCGCAATGATGAACATGCGGGTTTGCAGCATGCCGGCCAGTTCAGGCTGACGGGCTACACCTTCGAGGAACTTGCCGCCCAGCAGGGCGAAACCAATTGCGGTGCCAACTGCGGCGAGACCGAAAATGATGCCGACCGTCAAGACGGTATTGGCCTGGATCTGGGCGATGAGAGCTTCCATCATTCCTCCTAGTTCAGGAATAAGCAGTGTGAGCCAAAGGGATTAATGCTTGGCGTGGGCCATACCCAGGTACACCACCGTGAGGGTCATGAAAATGAACGCCTGCAACGGGATGACCAGGAGATGGAAGATGGCCCAGGCACCGCCGGGCCCCCACTGCGCCCACCAAGGCAGCAGGGCAATCAAGACAAAAATCAGTTCGCCGGCATAGAGGTTGCCGAACAGTCGCAGCCCGAGAGACAGCGGCTTGGCAAGCAGTTCTACGGCATTCAGAATCAGATTGAACGGCACCAAGTATTTACCGAACGGGTGGAATAGCAGCTCTTCCAGATAGCCGCCGACACCCTTGCCCTTGATACTGTAGATGATGATCAGCAGGAACACCGTAAACGACAGCCCGAAGGTGGCGCTCATGTCAGCCGAAGGCACAGGGCGGAAATATTCCACGCCGAACCAGCCGGCAATCATCGGGAAGAAGTCAACCGGAATCAGGTCCATCGTATTCCACAACAGAACCAGACAGAAAATCGTCAGCGCCAAGGGCGCAATGAGACGACTTTCACCATGGAAGGTTTCATGCACGACGCCTTCGATGAATTCGATAACGGACTCGACCATGTTCTGGAGCGGCCCCGGAACACCGACGGTCGCCCGGCGGGCAGCGATCGCAAAGGTGACGACCAGCAGAGCCCCGAGCACGGCAGACATCAGCAGCGTATCGATGTTGAAGGTCCAGAAACCTTCCCCTGCGGTCCACCCGGTCAAGTGGTGCGTCACGTACTCCTGGGGAGAGTGAGCGGTATGTTCAGCGCTGGCCATGAACCAATCAACCCCTTTGCTGTCTATCCTCGGGAACCTCCCACAGGAGGGAGACCCAGTAAACACCCGTTGTTGCCATGAACGCCACAATGAGCACCAAGAAATGCTCCGGGAAAACCAGCGCGGCACCCGCGAAAAGACCGATGCTGATCCCCCACTTCACCGCTTCGGCGCGCACCAAGGCAGCGAGCCGGCGCTGAGGTGATGCATCCGGCGGCAACAGTGCCATTCGCACGGCGAATACGGTCACGGCCAGAAGATTGGCGGATCCGCCCATAACTGCCGCCGCAACGGCAGGCCAGCCTCCGAACATGTAGGCCAGTGCGGCAACGCCCAGCGTTACGACTGCTTGCCACCGAAAAAGCCGACCGACCACTGCACCACTCAAAGACTTGGGAGCCTCGCTCGTCGCTTAAGCGTAGCAGGACAGGTTCATCCGGCCACCCTCAAAAGCGCGGCAAGTATAAAGAGCGCGTCCGAATGGGTCAATGCCGAAAACGGTCTTCCGGATCGTGCCCCAGAAACCCAAGCAGGCTATCTAGCTGCTCAAGAGAATGATAATCGATGCGAATTACGCCCTTGCCGCCACGGTCTTGGACGGTGACGGCCGTCCCCAGACGTTCGGATAACGATCGCTCCAGCCGCATGACATTGGGGTCTGGGGTCTTCTCAGCCGCCTGGGGCTGCAGCATGCGCCGCACCAGCGCTTCGGTCTGACGCACGGTGAGTTTGCGTTTGAATACCTGCGCTGCGGCCTCGCACTGTGCCCCACCCTTGAGCCCCAGCAGGGCCCGCCCGTGGCCCATTTCCAGCTTCCCGTCTTCCAGAAGTTTGCGAACCGGTGGCTCCAGTTCGTTCAGACGCAGGAGATTGGTGACGGCAACCCGGGATCGTCCGACGGTAGCAGCGATCTGTTCATGGGTGAGCGAAAATTCGTGCTGCAGCCGCGCCAGCGCCCCCGCTTCTTCCATGGGATTGAGATCTTCACGCTGAATATTCTCGATCAGTCCGATCGCCATCGCCGCCTGATCGGGGACCTCCCGCACGACACAAGGTACTTCACGCAATCCCGCCATCTGGGCCGCACGCCAGCGCCGTTCTCCGGCGATGATTTCGTAACCGTTTTCGACCGGACGCACGACGATCGGCTGCACGACGCCCTGGGTTTGAATCGATTCGGCCAATTCGCTCAGCGCCTCGGCATCCATGTGCAACCGTGGCTGATAGCGTCCCCGTTGCAGGCGCTCCACCGGGAGATGCGCCAAGGATTCGTCGGGCGCAGCCGGACCGGCCATGGCGACACCACCGAGCAGGGCATCCAAACCCCGCCCCAGACCTCGTTTGCGATTCATAGCAATGGACCCTCCAGCGCGTTGACCGGCTGCGACCGACTCCGGCCATGACGGCGCAGCATTTCCCCGGCCAATGCCAGATAAGCCGCACTTCCTTGCGCACTTCGGTCGAGCAACACACAGGGCATGCCATAGCTCGGCGCCTCGGCCAGCCGCACGTTGCGCGGCACGATGCTGCGATAAACCCGGTCCCCGAAATGACGCAGCAGCTGCTCGGACACATCGCGCGCAAGCCGGTTGCGCGGATCGAACATGGTGCGCAGCAGGCCCTCGATCTCCAACGTGGGGTTGAGGCCACGGCGTACGCCTTCGACGGTACCCAACAAGGCCTTGAGTCCTTCCAGTGCGTAATATTCACATTGCATCGGAATCAAGACGCCTTGTGCGGCGACCAGCGCATTGACCGTCAGTAAGTTGAGTGACGGCGGACAATCGATCAATACGTAGTCGAACGCCTCACTGGCATCATCGAGTGCACGCGCCAAAGCGCGCTCGCGGCTGCTTTCGGCCAACAGCCCCACCTCCGCCGCAGTCAGGTCACCCGAGGCGGCAAGCACATGAAACCCCGATTTATCGGCGTGCTGCAAAGCCTCACGCAAGGCACACTCACCCAGCAGGACCTCGCACACGGTTGCCGGCCCATTCTCGGCAGACAGACCGCAACCGACCGTCGCATTACCCTGCGGATCCATGTCGATCAGAAGCACTCGCTGGCGCGCCAGGGCCAAGGCCGCCGCCAAATTGACGGTGGTCGTGGTTTTCCCCACGCCGCCCTTCTGATTGGCGATTGCGATTATGCGGCCCACGCCCCGTTCCTCATTGATCTCTGATTTCAATACGCTGCTCGCTCGTCCGTTGCAAACAGATCAAATGCCGTTGCGCCTCCAAGCCCGGCACCACCACCGGCAGGACCGCCTGCACGACAAAATCAGCCGGCAGCGTCGCCAGCTCCGCCGTCACATCCGGCCCTTTCATGGCGACCATACGGACATCGGCAACACCCAGCCGCCGAGCGTAGTCACAAAGCGTCGCCAAATCGGCCACCGCCCTCGCGACGACGGTGTCCACCGGCGGCGAAAGACGGGTCGACTCCGCACGCGCCTGAATCACACTCACCTGCGACAAACCAAGCCGGCCGACGACATGGCGCAGGAAGCGCACCTTCTTGCCGTTGCTCTCCAGTAACACGACACGGCGTTTCGGATCAGCGATTGCCAGCGGAATCCCGGGCAGACCGGCACCACTCCCCACATCGGCGACGCTGTTGCCGCACAGATGCGGCAAGACCGTCAGACTATCCAGAAGATGGCGGCTAACCATCTCCACAGGATCCCGGACGGCGGTCAGATTATAGGCCCCGTTCCACTCAACCAGCATGCGCAGGAACGCGAGCAGGCTTGCCTGAACGCCGGGCGATACCGGCACCCCCAGCGCGTCCACGCCCGCCGCCAACACGTCCTCTGGCTGCATCTGGCTCATGATCCACCCCGGCCAACCAAATAAGAAAGCTGAGGCCAGTGCGCGGGAAACAGACGTTCGATCAGACCTGCATCCGCCATTTCGCGGTCCACCGGATCGAATCCAGGCGCTACAGCTTCGCTGATCAACCCGTGATCACCCGCCTCCAGCACGCTCGCCTTCCAGATACCACCGGGAACCGTCAACTGCAATCGATGTCCCACCAACGGATCCGGCCCCAGAAGATGACGCTCGAGCCGCCCGTCCGGAAACAATAGCCAATAGACAATCGGGTCGCCGCTATGAAAAAAATGAATGATATCGGACTGATTGCGATGCAGTTTTCCCAACGGCCGATCGGCCGTGAGCAAATAGTAGATCGCGGTCATCAGGGGCCGCGTCGCGCCGTCGTCGCGCCGAAATGTCCGCCCACTGGTGCTGGTTCGGCGAAAATATCCACCCTCGGGATGCGGCGCGAGGTCGAGCATTTTCACCCATTGTGCGGCGTTCATCCGGGTTCCCCCATGCGTCCAGCGGGCAGCGCACGCCCCAGGCCCCGCGACCCCGATCGTCAACCGGACCAAATTGGCCATCTTAACGCAGATCTTTCACGTACGACTCCCGCACCCGGGAGAAGCACAGCAGTGGGGCATCCGTCATGACATGTGATCCGGTCCCTCCCACGCCCCGCCTCACACTAGGCATCAGCGCATGCCTGCTGGGCGAACCCGTCCGCTACAATGGAGGCCACAAGCGCGACCGCTACATTCTCGAGAAACTCTCCCCCCATTTCGATTTTCGCCCCATCTGCCCGGAAATGGCGATCGGCCTGGGGACTCCGCGTCCGCCGCTGCGACTGGTGCAGGAGGGGGCAGCCCTGCGCGTGCTGGGGGCGCGAGACCCCACGCTCGATGTCACCTCAGCGTTGTCCGCAATGGGACAGCGGATCGCGTCAACCGCACACGATCTCAGTGGCTATATTTTCAAGGCCCGCTCGCCGAGCTGCGGTGTGGAGCGTGTCAAGATCTACGATCCGGACGGGAAGGCGTCCCGTATGGGGCGCGGCGTGTACGCCGATGCCCTCCTCGAAGCCTTGCCGCTCCTTCCCGCGGAAGAAGAAGGTCGACTGAAAGATGCCGCCCTACGGGAAAACTTCATCGAGCGCGTCGTTGCCTATCGCGACTGGCAGGATCTACTTGCAGCCGGAGCAACGGCAGAAGCCCTGGTGCAGTTTCACACCCGCCACAAGCTCCAGCTCATGGCGCACGGCAGTGCGCATCTGCGCATTCTGGGTCGCCTGATCGCCCAGCTCGCCGAAGCACCCCTTGCGCAGACGGTGGATCACTATGGCACCGGATTCATGCACACATTGCACTATCGCGCGACGCGCAAGCGCCATGCGAACGTCCTCTACCACGCCATGGGCTATCTCAAAAAGCAACTGGGCGCCCCGGACAAGGCCGAGCTCACCCACGCGATCGAGGCCTACCGCGTCGGCCACGTACCGCGCATCGTACCCATCACGCTGATGCGCCATCACCTGCGCCAACATCCCCATCCCTACCTGATCCAGCAAGTCTATTGGGATTGGGCGCCACCCGCGCTCGGGCTGTGGAACGAGACCTAAAAAAACGCCGGGAAACTCCCGGCGCAACATCAGGCAACAAGAGGCTGAGAGGGTTACATCAAAAGGCGTACTGCCAGCCCAGAACGGCTGACCAGTCCGTCTCCAATTGCGGGCCGTCCAGACGCTGGGCGACCGGCAAGAGGACTTCAATCCCCAACCGATGGCCCTGCAAGAGGCCTTCGGGGGCATAAAAATTGACACCGATACCGACATCGGCCCGCTCGCCGCCCTGGGCACGCGGATCGGCAGCCGGTGACATGGTGGGCGAAATCCGCTCGTCCTGGCCATCGATATTGCCCCAGGTGGCAAAGGCCAGGCGCAGGGAAGTGCTCACCGCAGGAGTCCAGCCATAGGCGATCCAGCCCGTGAGATCGGTGCGGTTTCCGAGGGTATAACCCTCATCGTTCTCGCCGGTGCGAAGGGTGGCGATGCCTTGCCCACCCCAGGACCAGCGCTCACCCTGACCGACATAGGTCAGGCCGGGCTTCAGATCGTAGGTCCCTGAGCCGAGCTGCATGGGATACTCCAGACGCATGGCTACTGGCGCGCCGTGCTCGCCATGGGGCATGTCGTCCTTCTCGGTGATGCTGCCGGTCGGAACACTGAGCCCCAGACTGGCGATGGCCTGGTGCGCGCTGGCCACCGGCGTGATGCGGAACATCGCGGAGAGCGACACATCTCCGATTCCGTCGGATTCCATATCGAAGGGCACAGGCGGATGATCGCCATGGCTGTGCAGCTCGGAACTCATGTCCATCGTGACATAGGGGATCATGGCCATCAGCGTCCAGCGATCGGTCGGGGCGTACATCACCTCGACCATGTGCATGGCCATGTCCATGTCTTTCGGGGCGTTGTGATAGCCGTAGCCACCCGCGGCCTCGCTGCTGTAGGTCTCCTGCTTGGAGACCGAATCCGACCCATCCAGCAGGCCTTCCTGATGCATGGGCATGTAGCGGTAGCCCACCATCCATTCGCCCGCCTTGTGAACGTGATCGCCCATGACGCCAATGGGTGCATGGGCGTCGGCGCGGGCGCCCTGCCAGTCGTCATGCGCCTGGGCAAGGCCGGCGCCGGCCATCAAACCGAGCAGGCACAAGGGGCGATTGAAAGATCGGGAAACAGGCGGCAAGTACTCGAACATGAAGAATCTCTCGCGTTGTGATTTTTCTGCGAACACCGGAAAGCGTCGCGGATCAGTCTATCGGCGAGCGTCGATCAGCGGAATGTGACAGATTGTCGCACCGTCCGGGTGGCCGGCGCAGCTCAGGAGCGGGGCTCGACGGCGGCTGCGGACTCGGCCGGAACGTACCCCCGCCGCTTGCGGGCGCGCACCTCATGGTTCCACTGATGGATCGCCTCGGGATAGTCTGCGCAGGGCATGGTCTTGAATTCGCCAGACCCGCGCTTGAGATCACCGGCGGTGCGGGTGACCACCCAGCCGAACAGGTCCCGCTGCAATCGCAGTTCCACATACCGGTCCCCACATACCAGCCGCGCGTATTGCCAGGGGGTGGCCGGCATCCGCTCAGTACATCCCGGTCTGCAATCGTGCCGCTTCGGACATGCGGCTCTGATCCCAGGGCGGATCAAAGGTGAGCTCCACGCTCACCCGTTTCACCGTCGGCACGGCAGCCACCTTGGCACGCACTTCATCAGCCAGAATGTCGCCCATGCCGCAGCCGGGCGCCGTCAGGGTCATGCGGATATGTACGGCACGCCCACCTTCCGGGAGCACCTCCACCATCCGGTCGTAGATCAATCCCAGATCGACGATGTTGATCGGAATCTCGGGGTCGAAACACGTCTTGAGCTGATCCTCGATGCAGGATTCCACGGCCGCATCATCGGCATCCTCCGGCAACTCCGGACCGGCTGGTACTTCGCGGCCCAGCGCATCGGCATCCTTGCCGGCGATTCGCACCAGATTGCCGCCGTAATACACGGTAAAGCTGCCACCCAGCGCCTGCGTGATGCGGACATCGGCGCCTTCCGGGAGCACCACCGTATCCCCCGCTGGAATCAGCACGCCCAGACAATCCCGGGACAGCGTAGCGTAGTCGGCTTGTTGCGAGTACATGGCGCCCTCACTCCGTCCGCACAGGGGTCAGGTCACCCTGCAATGCCGCATGCAACGTATGCCACGACAGCGTGGCGCACTTGACCCGAGCCGGATAGTCCTTGACGCCCGCCAGCGCCGCCAGCTTGCCCAGACGGCCCGGATCGGCCGCTGTCTTGCCGGTCAGCAACTCATGCATATCCGCGAACAACGCTTCCGCTTCCGCTACGGTCTTGCCCTTGACCGCCTCGGTCATGAGGCTGGCCGATGCCGTCGAAATGGCGCAACCACTGCCGACGAAACTGACATCCGTAATGCGCCCATCGTCGATGCGGGCATATACGGACAACTTATCGCCGCACAACGGGTTGTATCCCTCGGCGATCCGAACCGCGCCTTCGAGCGGGTGAAAATTGCGCGGATTGCGATTGTGATCGACGATGACGTCCTGATACAGCTCGCGCAAATCCATCAACGTCGCCCCCCGAACAGTTCCGTCGCGCCACGCAATGCCTTTACCAGGGCATCGACGTCGGCACGGGTGTTGTAACAGGCAAAAGAAGCACGTGCCGTTGCCGGCACGCCGTAGAACTCCATGACCGGCATCGCGCAGTGGTGCCCTGCCCGAATCGCCACTCCGGCATGATCGAGAATGGTCCCCAGATCATGGGGATGAACGCCGTCCAGCACGAACGACACTACACCGGCACGTACCGGCGCGGTACCGATGAAGCGCAAGCCGTCGATCTCGGCCAGTTGAGCCACGGCATAGCTCAGCAGGTCGGCCTCATGCACCGCAATGCGTTCAAGCCCGAGTGCGGCCACATAATCCATCGCTGCGCCCATCCCCACGGCTTCGGCGATCGCAGGCGTGCCCGCCTCGAACTTGTAGGGCAGGTCGTTCCACGTGCTGCCGGCGAAGCGCACGGTGCGGATCATGTCGCCTCCGCCCTGCCAGGGGGGCATCGATTCGAGCAACTCGCGGCGGCCGTAGAGCACGCCGATCCCGGTTGGGCCATAGAGCTTGTGCGCAGAAAAAGCGTAGAAATCGCAATCCAGGGCCTGCACATCGACGAGCTGATGAGGAACGCCCTGGGCGCCGTCGATCAGCACCACCGCACCGGCGGTCCGCGCCCGCGCCGTCATCTCCGCAACCGGATTGACCGTGCCCAGTGCGTTGGATACGTGCGCCACGGCGAAAATGCGGGTTTTCGGCCCCAGCAGCTGCTCAAACGCCGCCAAATCCACCGCTCCATCCGCAGTGATGGGGACCACTTTGAGGGTCGCGCCCGTTTGCTCGCACACCATTTGCCAAGGCACGGTATTGGAATGGTGTTCCAAATGCGTGATCAGGATCTCGTCGCCCGGCCCCAGACGCGGACGGGCATAGCTCTGGGCAACGAGGTTGATGCCTTCGGTCGTCCCCCGCACGAAGATGATCTCTTCGCGCTCCCGCGCATTGAGAAATTCCCGGGTCCGGTCACGCGCGCCCTCATACAAGGCCGTGGCGCGCTCGGATAGCGTATGCACCCCCCGATGGACGTTGGCATTGGCCTCGCGATAGTAGCGATCCATGGCCTCGAGTACCGCGCGCGGCTTCTGCGCCGTCGCCGCATTGTCCAGATACACCAGCCGCTGACCATGGATGAGCTGGTCAAGAATGGGAAAATCCGTCCGCCCCCCTGCCACATCATAGGCATCGGGCAGACTCGCTGATTGAAATGCTGTCATGACAGACCTCTCTCAGGCCGTTGCATCCGGCAAGACGCTCGACTCGGTCCGACCGAATACCCAATCCAGAATCGATGGAACCGGCATACCGGGAAGCGCCGCGCGGGCGAAGGATTCGATGAGCAGGGCACGGGCCGCCTCGCGATCCAGACCACGACTCTGAAGATAAAACAGGGCGGTTTCATCCAGCTGACCAACGCTGGCCCCATGACTGCACTGCACGTCGTCCGCCAGGATCTCCAGCGCCGGTCGCGTCACCACCTCCGCACGCCGGGACAGCAGCAAGGTGGCATTGGACTGGCGCCCGGTGATGCCCTGGGCCCCGCTGGCCACTTCGACGCCTCCGCCGAACACCGCGCGCGACCGATCCTGCAGCACCGCGCGGGTTTGCTGCGTGCTATGGGTATGCGGCGCGTCGTGCCGGATAGCGATCTGGTTGTCCACCTGCAAGGGGCCGCGCCCCTGCACCAGCCCGTGCAACGTTGCCGTGGCGCCGGGTTCGGCAAGCGTCACCTCCAGCTCCCGGCGAACCCAGCCCCTCCCCGCATCGATCAGCCACACCCTCAACCCACTGTCGCGGGCACCTTGGGCGGCAATCTGGCCGACGCCATACGTGCCGCTGCCCGACTGATCGATCACAATCAGGTTGAGCTGGGCGCCGGCATCGAGCCGGATCTCGGCCCCGCTGTTCAAAAAAGCGCCGGCTTGCGGTGTGCCCGCATGATGCAGCACGACCGTTGCCGAGGCCTGCTCACCCAGGCGAATAGACACGCGCGGATGTGCCGTGAAGGCAGGATGATCGGCCGCCGACCACCACAGCAAGTGCACCGGATCAGCCAGCGCGACCCCCGCGTCGAGCGCGAGTGATGCGCCATGACGAAAGCCCAGCGCATTGAGCGCCGCAAAGCCATCGCGCTCCGGCGGAAGCTGCCCACCGATGTCGCCTCCGCCGGTTTCGAGCTGTTCCAGCTGCACGCCGGCCGGCACCGTACCCACATCCAAGGCAGGCGCAGGGCAGCCGCCGATCCACACGCGACGGATGGCGCCTGACAGTTGTGGAAGCGTCGACGACTCGGGCACGGCTGGCGCCGCGTCTGCGAGCGGAAAGCGACACGCTAACAGGCGCTCCGGATCACTGTAGCGCCATCGCTCGGTGCTGGTGCCCGGTAACCCCGCCGCCGCCAGATGCACCGCACCGCGCTCGGCCAGCTCAGGGATCGGCGAGGCACCCGCGGCATACTGGTCGAGATAGGCTCGCACCGCGTCCCCGGCTGCCTCGCTCATCCAACCGCTCCCGCCAGCACGGACGCATACCCTTCGGCCTCCAGTTCCTGCGCCAACTCCTTACCCCCCGAACGGATGACGCGCCCGCCGGCCAGGACATGCACGAAATCCGGCGTGACATAGTCCAGAAGACGCTGGTAGTGCGTGACCAGAATCATGGCCCGATCGGGCGAGCGCATGGCTTCGATCCCCTGCGACACCACCTTCAGCGCGTCGATGTCGAGCCCCGAGTCGATTTCGTCCAAGATCGCCAGACGCGGCTCCAGAATCAGCATCTGCAGAATTTCGTTGCGCTTTTTCTCGCCGCCGGAGAACCCTTCGTTGACCGAACGACTGAGAAATTCCTCGGGAATGCCCATGAATGCCATCCGCTCACGCACCAGCGACAGAAACTCGAAGGCATCGAGCTCGGGTTCGCCACGGTGCCGACGCTGAGCATTCAGACTGGCCTTGAGCAGATAGACATTGTTCACCCCGGGGATTTCCACGGGATACTGGAAACCCAGAAAGACGCCTTCGCGGGCGCGCTCCTCGGGGGCCATGGCGAGGAGATCCTGGCCACGGTAGCGGACCGTCCCACCGGTGTGAACATAGCCCTCACGGCCAGCAAGCATCGCGGCCAGCGTGCTCTTGCCCGAGCCGTTCGGACCCATGATGGCGTGGACTTCGCCCGCGTTGACCTTGAGGCTTAAGCCCTTGAGGATGGGGCGATCCTCCACGCTGACCTGCAAATCGTCGATCTGTAGCATGAATCTTCGGTTCCCGAGGCGCCAAGGCGCCTATCTGGTTGAGAAAAAAAGCGCTTCAGCCCACGGCGCCTTCGAGCGAAACGGAGAGCAGCTTCTGGGCTTCGACGGCGAACTCCATGGGTAGCACCTGGAACACTTCCTTGCAGAAGCCGTTGACAATCATGTTCACGGCATCCTCGGCGCTAATGCCGCGCTGACGACAATAAAACAGCTGATCTTCACCGATACGCGAGGTGGTCGCCTCATGCGCCACCTGCGCAGTGGGATTCTTGACTTCGATATAGGGAACCGTATGGGCGCCGCAGCGATCCCCCATCAGCAATGAATCACACTGGGTGTGGTTGCGCGCGCCCTCCGCGCTCGGCAACACCTTCACCAGACCGCGATAGGTCTGCTGGCCGTGCAGCGCCGAAATCCCCTTGGACACGATAGTGCTGCGCGTGTTCGGGCCGATGTGGATCATCTTGGTGCCGGTATCGGCCTGCTGGTGATTGTTCGTGGTCGCGACCGAGTAGAACTCGCCGACCGAATCCGCGCCGCGCAGGATGCAGCTGGGATATTTCCAGGTGATGGCCGAACCCGTTTCCACCTGGGTCCAGGTGATTTTCGAGCGATCGCCCCGGCAGTCCCCTCGCTTGGTCACGAAATTGTAGATTCCGCCGCGCCCCTGCTCATCGCCCGGATACCAATTCTGCACGGTGGAGTACTTGATGGTCGCATCGTCCAGCGCCACCAGCTCCACCACCGCCGCATGCAACTGGTTCTCATCGCGCATGGGCGCCGTGCAGCCCTCCAGGTAACTGACGTGAGCACCGGCATCGGCAATGATCAGAGTCCGTTCGAACTGGCCGGTATTGGCGGCGTTGATGCGGAAATAGGTGGACAACTCCATCGGGCAGCGCACGCCTGGCGGAATATAGACGAATGACCCGTCAGTAAACACCGCCGCGTTCAGCGCCGCATAGAAGTTGTCGGTATGCGGCACCACCGTGCCGAGATAGCGCTGCACCAGATCGGGATGTTCGCGCACCGCCTCGGAGAACGAGCAGAAGATGACCCCGGCCTCGCCCAGCTTCTCCTTGAAGGTGGTCGCCACTGATACGCTGTCGAACACCGCATCTACAGCCACGCCGGCCAGGCGCGCACGCTCGTGCAGCGGAATCCCGAGTTTCTCGTAGGTCTCCAGCAGCTTGGGGTCCACTTCGTCCAGGCTCTTGGGCGCATCGGCGCGGGATTTCGGCGCCGAATAATAGGAAATGGCCTGATAGTCGATGGGCGGATACGCAACTTTCGCCCACCGTGGCTCACGCAGGGTCAGCCAGTGCCGGTAGGCCGCGAGCCGCCATTCAAGCAGAAACGCCGGCTCCTCCTTTTTCGCGGAGATGAGCCTGATCACCGCCTCGCTGAGACCCGGCGCAACCGTATCCGATTCGATGTCGGTGACAAAACCCGCTACATAATCGCGCGTGAGCAGGCGTTCCAGATCATCCTTGCTCGATGCCATGTCGGGAACTCCTTCAGGTAAAAACGGGGGTCATGGTGAGGACGCCACCACCGGCAGGCCCTGCGTCTGATGCCATTGCACAGTTTGCATGGGGCTCGCCATCTGGGCCAGGCTGACACCGCGCAACGCAGACCGCACGGCTTGGCTGATGAGATCCCAATGCCCGGACAGGCTGCAGTCACCCTCCTGCGGGCAGCTCTGAGGGACCCGACTGCATTCGGTCAGGCCCAGCGGCCCCTCAAGTGCAGCAATGACATCCAGTACGCTGATTTGTCGTGGATCGCGCGCCAGATGATACCCGCCGCAGACCCCACGCACCGAAACCAGCAAACCCGCGCGCGTCAGCGACTTGAGTAGCTTGCTGACGGTCGGCAGGGCAATGCGGCACGCCGCGGCAATCTCCGGCCCGGTCTGGATGATCGCCGGACGACGAGCCAGATGCGTCATGACCACAACACCATAATCGGTCATTTTGCCGATCCGGAGCATGGATCCTCCGGTGGAATGGGGACTAAATTGGTCCTTATTATGCCACAACCCAATCACCACTGCTATGCGGCATCAGGTCGCATCACCGCCTCCGCGTCACTCGCTGCGTTATGCTAGCGTGTGCTGCTCAGGAAGAGCCTCAATCCTGCCGAGGAAACGGCGCTCGCCATCCCCTGAACATCCCAACGGAGCGCGGAGATACGCATGTCCTTCGATCCCGTCATCCTGGCCCGGCTGCAGTTTGCCCTGACCATCGGCTTCCACATCCTCTTCCCCACCCTCACCATTGGACTGGCCCTGTTCCTGGCCATCGTCGAGGGCATGTGGCTGCGCACCGGACGCGCGGCCTATCTGGCGCTTTATCGCTTTTGGGTGAAGATCTTTGCGCTTTCCTTCGGCATGGGGGTGGTGTCGGGCGTGGTGCTGTCCTATCAGTTCGGAACCAATTTCGCCCGCTTCTCGGAAGTCACGGGAAACATCCTTGGTCCGTTGCTGGGTTACGAGGTGTTGACCGCATTCTTTCTGGAAGCGAGCTTCCTCGGCGTCATGCTGTTCGGCATGAATCGCGTACCGCCACGGCTGCACTTCCTGGCGACCTGCATCGTGGCACTGGGCACCATGATCTCGGCGTTCTGGATTCTCGCGGCCAGTTCCTGGATGCACACCCCGGCGGGCTATCGCCTGGTGGACGGCATCTTTCATGTCGAAAGCTGGCCGGCGGTGATTTTCAATCCATCCTTCTTCTATCGCTTTCCCCACATGCTGCTGGCCTCCTTCCTGACCACGGCGCTCGTCGTGGCCGGGGTATCGGCCCGGCATCTGCAAGACATTCGCACCGCCACCGTGGCCCGACCGGCGTTTTCGGTGGCCACCCTGGCCCTGGCGATCCTGGCCCCGTTGCAGATCGTCATGGGCGACCTGCACGGTCTTCAGGTGCAACGGGATCAACCCATGAAGGTGGCCGCCATGGAGGGCCTGTGGGAAACCACCGCCGGCGCGCCGTTGCTGCTGTTTGCCTGGCCGGACATGGCCGCCGAACGCAATCACTTCGAAATCGCGATTCCGAAGCTGGCCAGCGTGATTCTCCAGCATGATCCGGATGGGACCGTGCTGGGTCTCAAGGAGGTTGAGCCGACCGATCGACCTCTGGTGCCGATTGTTTTCTTCAGTTTCCGCATCATGGTTGGACTGGGCTTCTGGTTCCTCCTGCTCGGCGCGCTCGGACTGCTGCTGCGCTGGCGCGGCACGCTGTACAGCAGCCGGAGCTACGCACTGCTCTGCATGGTCAGCGCCCCGCTCGGCTTCATTGCCACGCTGGCCGGCTGGATCGTGACCGAAACCGGCCGTCAGCCGTGGATCGTCGAAGGATTGATGCGCACATCGGAGTCCATCTCGGACGTCCCGGCACGCGCCATCCTGACCACGCTGTCCCTGTTCTTCGCGGTTTATGGAACCCTGCTTCTGGCCTATCTCTACTACCTGTCGAAACTCATCCGACAAGGCCCGCAGGCACCCGACGCCGCGCCCGTATACGCCGAGCCGCCCCGCACGGCCTGGATGTGAGTGAAGGAGTGCTGTCGATGGATGCAACGGTGTGGATTCCGCTGGTCTGGGCCGGGGTCCTGTGTCTGGGACTGATGCTCTATGTGATCCTGGACGGCTTCGACCTGGGCATCGGCATCCTGTTTCCGTGGGGGCGAACCGACCAGGAACGGGATCTGATGATGAACAGCATCGCGCCACACTGGGACGGCAACGAGACCTGGTTGGTGCTCGCGGGTGGCGGCCTCTTCGCGGCCTTTCCCAAGGCCTACGGCTTGCTCATGACGGCCCTGTACATCCCCATCCTGTTCATGCTGTTCGCGCTGGTCTTCCGCGGCGTCGCCTTCGAGTTCCGATTCAAGGCCGAACGCAGCCGGGGGGTCTGGGATGTGGCCTTCAACCTGGGATCGGTGCTGGCCGCGTTCTTCCAGGGTGCGGTGCTCGGAGCCTTCATCCAAGGCATCGAGGTGACCGGCGACCGGTTTACCGGCAATGTCATGGACTGGCTCACCCCCTTCAGCCTGATGACCGGCTTTGCGCTGGTATGCGGCTATGCCCTGCTCGGGGCCTGCTGGCTGGCGTTGAAGACCGAAGGCGATCTGCAGCGCTGGGCGTTCGAAGCCGGACAGGTTCTGATGTTCGTGGTGCTGGCCTGGATCGCCATGGTCAGTATCGCCACGCCCCTCATGTCGGCTGAAGTCGCCCGGCGCTGGTTCAGTCTGCCCAACCTGTTCTGGCTGTTGCCCATTCCGCTACTGACGGCAACGGTGGGCTGGATGTTATGGCGGGCCTTGCGCCGCCACGCCACCCGCGCGCCGTTCGTCCTCACCATCATCCTGTTCGGGCTGGGTGCATTCGGTCTGGCCGTGAGCCTGTGGCCGTATACCGTGCCACGCGCATTCACGCTCTGGGAAACCGCCGCGCCGCCGGCTTCACAGGGCTTTCTGCTCATCGGCGCGGTCGCCCTGCTGCCGTTGATCCTGGGCTACACCGCCTACAACTACTGGGTGTTTCGCGGCAAGGTCCGCCCCGGCGCCGGCTATCACTGATTGCCCGCTCTCGTGGCGAGCCTTACATCAGGCGGGAGATGGGGCGTGTGCATCGACCAGATCGGCGCCCTGCTCGAGCAGAACGCACAGGGTCCGGGCGAGCCATCCAAGCCGCAGTTCGACGTCGGCGGTATCCATGCGGATGACCGGTGTGCTCGACGTCCCGCCGAAGTCGAGCGACTGGGCGGGCGGTGTGGGGGCGCCCATGTTGACTGGAATGATGCGCGGCAGATTGCCGCGATGGGTCATGCGGTTGCGGAATTCAACCCAGAAGGACCACTCAGCCGCAGCAACCAAGTCTCGCAAGGCGCGTTCGAGCCTGCTGGCCGCGGCATGGGGCTGCAGCCAGTCTGCAAGCCGTGACGGATTGCACGCACGCTGGCGCTGCGCATCGAACGGCAGCGACAGGATGTTCGGATGACTGGCCAGCGCGGCCAGCGAATAGGTCATGGCCTCGATGCACGAAACACCGCTGGTGAACATACCGAACAGGGCGCGCTCGCAGCGGAAATTCGCCTCGTGGGACGATTGCGTTTCCGATACCACAAACCAGTTTTGATAGGCCCGCCAATCCTCGTCACAGGCGCGAAAACGCCAGGCGATCAGGTTGGACGCGCCCCCGAACTCCTTCTGAGCATCGGAGCCATACGGCGTTTCCAGCACACGTCGCGCCGCTTCCCGGTACCGCGTGAATGCCTCGCACGGGAATGCGTCCGGCATGTCGAGGCCGTTTCCTGCGCAGTGCATGACCTTCGCGTCTCCCCGATCGAAGCGGCTGAACCGGCGGATCAACGCCGTCCCAGCAACTTCAATCGGCGTCGGTCAAGACAGCTTGAGCGCTGATGGGGCGTCGCCCCAGCCCCTGGCGAACCACTCAGTCCGCTGTCAAACGCCGGCGGCGGGTTTCGAACAGCACGACGCCGGCGGCAACCGACACGTTCAGGCTCTCGGCCGCGGCATCCAGCGGGATGGTGACGCGCAGGTCGCAGGCTTCCTGCGTCAGGCGCCGCAAGCCGCTGCCTTCGGCGCCGAGCACCCACACCAGCGGCCCGGACAGGTCGGCCTGATACAGGCTCTGGCTGGCATGGGCATCGGCGCCGAGGATGCGGAAACCGGCGTCCCCGAGCATGCGCAAGGTCCGCGCCAGATTCGTGACCTGGAATAGCGGCACATGCTCGGCCGCGCCGACGGCGACCTTGCGCACCACCGGCGTCAGCCCGACGGCCCGATCGGCCGGGACGATTACCCCTTGAACACCCGCCGCCCAGGCCGTGCGCAGACAGGCGCCGAGATTGTGCGGGTCCTGAACGCCGTCCAGCGCCAACAGCAACGGCGCTTCACCCCATGCCGACAGGCGTTCCTGCAGATCCGCTTCCCCCAGGCGGGCGGGCGGGATGGCCCAAGCCACCAGCCCTTGGTGACGCAGGCCAGGCAGGCGCGCGTCCAGCGTCCGCCGCGGCATCACCTCGACCGTGATCCCACGGCTCGCCGCCTGTGCCAGGACCGTCGCCACCCGATCCTCCCGGCGGCTGTCCTGGACCCAGATCGCGCGCACCCGATCGGCCTCGGTTTCAATCAGTGCGAGGACGGCATGCAGCCCAAACACACCCTGCGTACCCGCGGGCGTCCGCTCGGCAGCCCTTTCTTGGGACGAGTCAGCCCTTCTTTTCCTTGCCTTTGACCTTGCGTCGCTTGCGGGGCCGGCGACGTTTCCCTTTTTCGCCGTTTTCGCTGGACTCGGATGCCGTTCGTGCGGAGACTCTGCGCTTTTGGGCTCGGGCCTCGGTGCCATCGCCGGCTTCTTGGCCCTTTTCCGGAGGGGCGAGTTCAAAGTCGATTTTGCGTTCATCGAGATTCACTTGGATCAGGCGCACCCGGATCCGATCGCCGAGCCGGTAGATGTGCCCGCTACGCTCGCCGCGCAGGCGATGATGGATCGGATCGTGTTGATAGTAGTCGTTCGACAGCGAGGTCACATGAACCAGACCCTCGACGAAAACCTCATCGAGCAGCACGAACAGCCCGAACCCGGTGACCGCGTTGATGCGGCCTTCGAAGACTTCGCCGACACGCTCAAGCATGAATTCACACTTGAGCCAGTCCGCAACATCCCGGGTCGCCTCATCGGCGCGCCGTTCGGTCAGAGAGCATTGTTCGGCGATTCGTTCGAGTTCTGTCGTGGTCAAGGGATAGTTGTCCACCGTCCCGCCCTGCAGGACGTGCCGAATACCGCGATGGACGATCAGGTCCGGATAGCGCCGGATCGGTGAGGTGAAATGGGTATAGGCCGCCAGCGACAGACCGAAGTGTCCATCGTTGGATACGGTGTATTCGGCGCGGCTGAGCGAACGCAGGAGAACCGGCTCGATCAGGTGGCGATCCTCGCGCGTTTCCAGCGCCGAAAGGACCTTGGAGTAATCCTGCGGAGTGGGTTTATCGCCACCTCCCAGCGACAAGCCGAATCCACCGAGGAAGGCGCGTAGCTCTTCGAGCCGCTCCGTCGAAGGCGGTGCGTGCACCCGGTACAGCGCGGGGATCCGGTGCTCGCTAAGGAAACGCGCCGCCGCCACGTTGGCGGCAATCATGCACTCCTCGATCATGCGATGGGCATCATGGCGCAGGAACGGAACGATGCGCGAGATCTTGCGATCCGGACCGAATTCGACCACCGTTTCCGCGCTGCCGAAATCGAGCGCGCCGCGTCGCTCGCGGGCTTGCCGCAACAGCTGGTAGAGGCTATTCAGGTCATCCAGATGGTCAGTGAGTGCCTTGAACCGCTCACGCGTCTGCGCATCGCGTTCGATGGCGGCCTGGGCGAACTCGTCGTAGGTCAAACGCCGTGCCGAACGCATGACGCCTTCAAAGAAACGAAACCGATTGATTTCGCCTGCCGAGTCGATTTCCAGCGCACAAACCATGCAGAGCCGGTCCACCCGCGGATTGATGGAGCACAACCCGTTGGAGAGCACTTCGGGCAACATGGGCACGACCTGTTGGGGGAAATACACCGAGTTCCCCCGTTCGGCCGCCTCGGTGTCCAGCGGGTCGCCGGGACGCACGTAGTGCCCGACATCGGCAATGGCCACCAGCAGGCGCCACCCGCCGTCCTGGCCCGGCTCGCAAAATACCGCATCGTCGAAGTCGCGCGCATCCGGCCCATCGACCGTAACCAGTGGGATACCGCGAAGATCCACCCGTCCAGCCTTGTCGGCTGGATTCACCCGCGTCCCGAACCGCGTGCATTCCGCTTCCACCGCATCCGGCCAGCGCGCGGGAATGCCGTAGCTGCGGATGGCGATTTCGATTTCCATGCCGGGCGCCATGTGTTCACCCAGCACTTCGCGAATTCGGCCCAGCGGCGGGCCACGTTTGCTCGGCGGCTCGACGATATCGGCGACGACGATCTGACCATCACTGACTTCGCCCTGCCATTCGGGTGGAATGACCACCTGATGTGTCAACCGGGGATTTTCCGGCAGGACGATGCCGACACCCTGCTCCCGGTAAAATCGCCCGACCACCTGCTGGGTGTGGCGCTCAAGAACCTCGACCACGACACCTTCGCGGCGGCCTCGCCGATCCTCACCGCGGATGCGCACCAAGACGCGATCGCCATGAAACAACTCGCGCATTTGCCGAGCCGGGAGGAAGATGTCGTCGCCCCCATCCTCGGGAACCAGGAACCCGAAGCCGTCGCGATGAGCGATGACACGACCGCGCACCAAGTGCATGCGTTCGACCAGGCCATAGGCACCTTTGCGATTGATCGCCAGCTCGCCGTCGCGAACCATGGCCATCAGCCGCCGCTCGACACCTTCCAGGGCCTCAGCGCCGGAGATCCCCCCGCGTTCGATGAGTGCTTCGCGACTCAGCGGCTCTCCGGCCTCGCTCAGGAGCATACGAAGGTATTCCCGGCTGGGCGCGGGCTCGGGATACTTCAGACGTTCCTGCTCGTAGTGGGGATCACGGGATTGCCAGTCAGCTTCAGCCATTCAAGATGTCCATCAGAAAAATTCTTATCCAAGGTTGGGCATTGTGCCCGTTGACAACCGCTTTGGGGAGTCTTAAAGTTCGCAGCCCACGGGATGGTGTTGTACGCGCCGGACCGCAGGGCCGAGATGGCGGAATTGGTAGACGCGCTAGTTTCAGGTACTAGTGGGGGAAACCCCGTGGAGGTTCAAGTCCTCTTCTCGGCACCACCTGAATTTCAAGGAGAAAGGCTTTCCATAATGGAAAGCCTTTTTTCGTGGGCGAGGTCACGACGACCCTCGCTCGCTCAATCCAGCGGATTACGCAACACAATGGTGTGATTCCGGTCCGGGCCGGTGGAAATCATGTCCACGGGCACGCCAACGATTTCTTCAATGCGGCGCAGATAATCACGCGCGGCCCCTGGCAGTTCATCCAAACTGCGCAAACCCAAGGTGCTGGCGCGCCAGCCGGGCATTTCTTCGTAGATCGGCTGGCAGTCGGCAACCGCCTCTGCGCCGATCGGCAGAGAATCCATCGGCTCGCCGTCCACCCGATAACCAACCGCGATGCGGATGGCGTCGAGCTCATCCAAGACATCCAACTTAGTGATGCACAATGCAGTAAGGCTGTTCATCACCACACTCCGGCGTAAAGCGGGTGCGTCGAACCAGCCGCAGCGACGCGGACGTCCTGTGGTGGAGCCGAACTCATGCCCGCGCTGCGCCAAATGGCTGCCGTTCTCATCCAACAGTTCAGTCGGGAAGGGGCCAGCCCCGACACGCGTGGTATAGGCCTTGACGATCCCCAGAATGTCGTCAAAAGATGCAGGGCCGACGCCCGAACCCGTGGCGGCGCCCCCAGCCGTAGTGTTGGACGAGGTCACGTAGGGATACGTCCCCATGTCCACGTCCAGCAACGCGCCTTGAGCGCCCTCGAACAGCACGTTCTGCCCGTCCTGGTGCAACCGGCTGATCTGTGCCGATACGTCGATCACCATCGGCTTCAGGGTTTCCGCCACGATGAGCAGCGATTCCAGGATCTCCTGGAAATCGACCACATCCGTCTTGTAGTAATGGCGCAGCACGAAGTTGTGGTAGTCGAGCAGCTCACCAAGCTTGGCGGCCAGCCGTTCCCGGTGAAACAGATCGCCCACCCGCACCCCACGTCGGGCAACCTTGTCTTCATAGGCCGGACCGATGCCGCGGCCGGTGGTACCGATGGCAAACGCGCCGCGGGCCTGTTCTCGCGCGCGGTCCAAGGCGACATGGGACGGCAAGACCAGCGGGCACGCGGGGCTGATGCGCAAACGTGCAGGCGCATCGACGTTTTGTTCGGCCAGCGTCTGAATCTCTTCCAACAGCGCCGGCGGGGATACCACAACGCCGTTGCCGATGAGGCACTGCACACCGTCATGCAGGATGCCGGACGGGATAAGATGCAGGACCGTCTTCTTACCGTCGATGACCAGGGTATGGCCGGCGTTGTGCCCGCCTTGGAAGCGCACCACTGCGGCGCAGCGCTCCGTCAGGAGATCAACGATCTTGCCCTTGCCTTCGTCACCCCACTGGGCGCCGATCACGATGACGTTCTTACCCATGATGTCCTTCTATGCAGTCCCCGCCCCATCGCGGTGGATGGTTCACGAATTCCACGCTTCCACACGCCATTGCCCGTCGCGCAGCACGAGATGGCGATCGATCTGCAGCCCGCATGGCTGCGTCGTATGATCTTCTCCCAATGCGCGCACAACTCGCTCGCCCTGATGACGCAAGGCCGCAACCGCCGTTTCCAATGCGCTGTCCCGGCCGGCCGCCGGGGCCCATATCGCCGCCGTTGAGCGCTCGGCATGCGTCCGGCCGACATCGTACAAGACGTGCACGTCGGCGCTGAAGCCGGTCGCCGGGCGGGCACGACCAAAGACCTCGCCCACATGGTCGTAACGACCGCCTCGCGCCAAATCCTGGCCGCGACCCGCCTGGAACGCCGCAAACACCATACCGGTGTGGTAGTCGTAACCGCGCAGCTCAGCCAGATCCAGGTGAACGGTGACCTCGGGATAACGCGTCGCGATACACGCGGCGAGGTGCCCCAGCTCCTTCAATGCCCGCTCCACGCCCTCACCGGCGCCCGCCAGCGTTGCACGCGCTCGTGGCAAGATGTCCTGTGGCCCATTGAGATCGGGCAACGCCCACAGCCAGCCCGCCAGGTCCCGCGACATGGAATGCGCGTCCAGAAACTCGCGCAGCTCCGGCATGGTCTTGCGCTGAATCAGATCGAACAGACGGCGTTCGTCCTGCCCGTCCAGTCCCGCATCGTGCACCAGCGCGCGATAAATGCCAACGTGACCCAAATCCAGATGCAGATCGGTGATACCGGCGCACCCCAAGGTCTCGATCATAAGTGACATGATCTCGAGATCACTGTGGGTGCTCGCGTCGCCGAACAACTCGGCCCCGACCTGCAGCGGACAACGCGAACCGCTGAGGCCATCGGCGCGCGTATGCAGGACTGGCCCGAGATAGCACAGTCGGCGAGGACCTTCTCCCCGCAAGACCTGAGCATCGATCCGGGCAGCCTGCGAGGTCATGTCCGCACGCACGCCCATCAGGCGGCCCGTCGATTGATCGGTCAACTTGAAGGTTTCCAGATCGAGATGGCGGCCGGTGCCCGTCAACAGCGATTCGAGATACTCGATCAACGGTGGATCGATGGCGTCATAACCCCACGACCACAACAGGTCCATGATCGCACGCCCCAGCAAGTCGATTGCTCGGGCATGGGGCGGCAGAACCTGCACCACCGCCTCGGGCAGGAGCCAGCGATTTTCGATGCTCATCGAGTCAATGCTCCTGATCTCACTGCTCGGCGCGCACGATCAGCCAGCCGACCACCAGACTGACCAGACCGAGAATCCGCGCCATGGCCGGCGGCAAATTGCTGAGCTGTGCCAATCCGCGCTGCCACAAACGCGGCGCCGCGACGGGCAGCACCCCCTCCAGCACCAGCACCAGACCGAGCGCCGTAATCAACTCCTGCGCCATGTCGATTCAGCGCCCGGCAGGTGAAGCCGGTGCCTTGGACAACGATCTGAAATAATCGAAGAACCCTTCCTCGGTGGAGAGCACCATCGTCGTATCGCCCTCCGCAAAAGCCTGACGGTAGGCCTGCAGGCTGCGGTAGAATGCGTAAAATTCGGGGGCGGTGCGGTGCGCCTCAGCAAACACCTCTGCGGCGAGCCGGTCGCCTTCACCACGCAAACGTTCGGCGTCGCGATAGGCTTCGGCCAGCATCACTTCACGCTGACGATCTGCTTCGGCCCGAACAGCCTCGGCCGCTTCGCCGCCTTCCGCGCGCAGCTCGCGCGCCGTTCGCGCGCGTTCGGCCTCCATTCGGGCGAAGACGGAACTGCTCACCTCATTGGGCAAATCCATACGCTTGATCCGCACTTCCTTGACTTCAATCCCCAGTTCGCTGCTCTGGCGTGTCGCCAACGTGGTCATGGTTTCCACCAGATTGGCCCGATCCCCGGAGACCGCCTCTTGCACCGTGCGCCGACCGAATTCGCTGCGCAGACCATCCTTGACGATCTGCTCCAGCCGCTGCGCAGCAACGAACTCATTGCCGCCGGTCGCGCGGTAATAGCGCGCGACATCGTCGATCCGCCACTTGACGTAGAAATCCACGATCAGGTTTTTCTTTTCTTGCGTCAGAAACCGCTCCGGCGGAATATCGAGGGTCTGCAGACGGCCATCAAAAATACGGGCGCTGTCGATCAGCGGCACCTTGAGATGCAGCCCCGGCGAGACATTGGTTTCGACCATTTCGCCCAAACGCAGCAGGATGGCCCGATCACGGATATCCACGATGTAAAAGGCGCTTGATCCCATCAACAAGGCCAGCAGCACGATCGCGCCAGCCGTCATGCCCAGTCCTCTCATCGCACCACCCCACGACTGCTGCGCTCATATCTCGACGGCGTTTCTCGCGGCGTTCCTCGCGCCGGATCTGCGGGCGCTGTTCCCGCTGAGGACGGCGCCGCAAGCTCAGGAGCTTGTTTCAGCCACTTGTCCAAGGGCAGGTACATCACATTGCTGCCGCCGTTGTTGTTCACCATGATCTTCGGATTGAGCCGCAGCACCTCTTCCATGGTCTCGAGGTACAAACGCTCACGCATTACATTCGGCGCCTTCCGGTATTCGCTTGCCAATGCGAGGAAGCGATCGCTTTCCCCCTGCGCTTCAGCCACCCTCCGCTCGCGATAGGCCTGCGCCTCCTCCATCTGCCGGGCCACGGCACCGCGCGCCTCGGGCACGATCGCGTTGGCATAGGCATAGGCTTCATTGATGATGCGCTGCTTGTCTTCACGCGCCTTGATGGCATCCTCAAACGCCGACTGCACCTGCTCGGGCGGTTGCGCATCCTGAAGATTGACCGAGGTCACGACCAGACCCGCACCATAGCTGTCCAGCGTCGTCTGCAACAGACTCTGCGTCCGCGACGCGACTTCGCTGCGTCCCTCGCCGAGCACGAAATCCATCGTGCTGGTGCCCACCACTTCACGCACCGCGCTGACCGTGGCATCCCGCAGCGTACCCTCGGGCTCTCGGACATTGAACAGAAAATCGCGAGCATTCCCCACCCGGTACTGCACGGCGACTTCCACATTGACGATATTCTCGTCTCGCGTGAGCATCAGGCCTTTGTGTGTGCTGGTCCGAATGCTGTCGACATTGACTTTCTGCACACGCTCGATGGGATAGGGCAAATGCCACCGCGGACCCTCGGTGGTGATGCGCTCGAACTCGCCGAACCGCAACACGACCCCGCGTTCGGCCGGGTCGATGATATACAGCCCGGACAGGAGCCACAGCACGGCGACGCCTGCGAGTAACAGACCGAGCCCGGCGGCGCTGCCGCCACCTCCGCCGGAACCCCAACTCGGCAGGCGCTGGCGCAGTTTCTTGAGGAGCTCATCCAAATCGGGCGGACCACCCGAGTTGCGATTCTGTCCGCCCCAGGGGTCGCGTCCACCTGGTTCATTCCACGCCATGAAAACCCTCTCCCACCGTAGGTTTAGAAGCTGCTTGCCCGCCGCGAGCCAGCCCGGGGCATTCTAGGGATGACCCGCCGCAGGGGCAACCAGGCCCATGTCGTCCACGGGCTTTTGCACCAGCTCCGCCAGACGAGCAGGAGGGGCATCCACTTCCAGCAGCCATCCCGATTCATCGACGCGCTCATCACATACGGCGCCCGCCGCATACAGACGCGCCCGCGTTCCGCCTTCGGCATGATCCAGCCGAAGCCAGTGGCGGTGACTCACGCCCTGGAAGTGCCGGCGAATTGCGGTCCGCAACCCATCCAGCCCCGCGCTGGTATGGGCGGATACATCCACCTGCACGATCCGGCCTGCGGCATCTTCCCGCATCGCATTCGGCCAACCCGCCAAGTCGATCTTGTTGAAGACACACAATCTGGGAATTTCTCCCGCGCCGATCTGGTCCAGTACCTCGTTCACTGCAATCTGCTGCGAATCCGCTTCGTCATCCGACGCATCGATCACCTGCAGCAGAAGGTCGGCCTGACGGGTTTCTTCCAGCGTAGCCCGAAATGCAGCCACCAGCTCATGCGGCAGATCCCGAACGAACCCGACGGTGTCGACCACCACCACCCGCAGCGTACCCAGATCCAACTGGCGCGCAGTCGGATCGAGCGTGGCAAAGAGCTGGTCTGCCGCATAGCCTTGCGCGCCGGTCATCGCATTGAACAGCGTCGATTTTCCCGCATTGGTATACCCGACCAGCGCCACCGTGGGAACAGCGCTGCGTTGGCGCAGTGCTCGGCCTTGGCTGCGCTGCCGGCCCACGCGCAATAGGCGGCGCTCCAGCTGGGCCACCCGGGCACGCAACAGACGGCGATCACTTTCGAGCTGGGTTTCTCCCGGCCCCCGTAAGCCGATCCCGCCCTTCTGGCGCTCCAGATGCGACCATCCGCGCACCAGCCGGGTCGCCAGGTGGCGCAACTGCGCGAGTTCGACTTGCAACTTGCCTTCAAAGGAACGAGCACGCTGGGCGAAGATATCCAGAATCAAGCCGGTTCGATCCAGGACCCGGCACTGGATCAGTGCCTCCAGATTGCGCTCCTGACTGGGGGACAGGGGATGGTTGACCAAAACCAGACCCGCACCGGTTTCCTGAACCTTGGCCCGAACTTCCTCGGCCTTGCCGGTCCCGACGAAGTACTTCGGTTCGGGCGTGACCCGCTGGCCGCCGACACGCGCGACGATCTGGGCCCCGGCGGAACACGCGAGGTCCTCGAACTCAAGGTGCACAGCAGGATCTCGTATGCCGATATCGAGGCTGACCAGCACACACCGCGGATCGATAACGGGGCGTTCGAACATCGGCGCCCCGCTCAGGAAGACTCAGTCAGAATCAAAAATTCCCATCACTGGCGCCGGCATCTGCACCATCCGGCTCACTCAACTTGACATTGCGCGAAGGAACGATCGTCGAAATGGCGTGCTTATAGACCATCTGGCTCACCGTATTTTTCAGCAGAACCACGAATTGATCGAACGAGTCGATGTGCCCCTGCAACTTGATCCCGTTGACCAGGTAAATCGAGACGGGGATACGCTCTTTGCGTAACGCATTGAGGAAAGGCTCCTGCAAAGACTGTCCTTTCGCCATGATATCACTCCAACATTGTTATTATGGTCGCCCGCCTCGGGCCGGGCGGCGCCGCGTAGATTAAAAATAATGATTATGGGACCCAGCCCTACCGCTCCCGTCCAGAGCGCCTGAAAATCATAGCATGTTTGACATTACATGCGTTTATCCAAGTGATTCAAAACGCCGCTGAAAATCCGCTACCGCCCTGGTTCTGGCTGTCTCATCAGCGGGATCCAGCATATCCACGGCCGTCAGCGGACGCATCGCGGTGATCTGCCGCTTGGCAAACTGCCGCGTCGCCTCCAGAACAGCCTGAAACAACCGCTCGCGAGGCAATCGTCCGTCCAGGCAGGTCCAGACCTGCCGATAGCCGACTGCGCGCAAGGCCGGAAGATCGGGATGCAGATCGGATCGTGCGCGCAGGCCAGCCACCTCCTCGACGAATCCGGCAGCGAACATCGCCTCCAATCGCTGGGCAATGCGCCGATGCAGCCAATCGCGATGATCCGGTATCAGCACCAGCGTGCGCAGGGCGAGCCCCTGGTGACGCGCGCGCGTCCAATGCACGCTCAGCGGAATACCGGTCACTTCCCAGACCTCCAAGGCCCGCTGGATGCGCTGGGCATCATGAGGGTGAATCCGCTGGCCTGCTGCCGGATCGATGCGCACAAGCTCGGCATGCAGCGATGGCCATCCAAGATGCGCTGCGCGCTCAGCGAGTTTATCCCGCACTCCGGGCACTGCAGGAGGCAAGGGCGCCAAGCCGTCGCGCAGCGCCCGGTAATAGAGCCACGTGCCGCCGACCAAGAGCGGAATGCGACCGGCTCGCCGGATGGCCCGAATGACCGCCTGCGCCTCTTCAACGAAACGGCCCGCTGAATAGGCTTCAGCCGGATCCACAACGTCAAAGAGGTGATGCGGGATACGTTGCCGCACAGCAAGCTCGGGCTTGGCCGTACCGATATCCATGCCGCGATAGACCTGCGCCGAATCCATGTTGACGATATCGACCGGACCCTGCTCCGCCAAGGCCAGTGCAAGATCGGTCTTTCCACTCGCGGTTGGCCCAAGCAACGCCAAGGCATCATACCGGCCGGCGCTTGACCCCAACTCAACGTCCACGCAGAAACAGACGATCGAGCGCGGCGCGATCCAGCTGCACCCAGGTCGGACGCCCATGATTGCATTGACCCGAGCGCTCGGTTCGTTCCATGTCGCGAAGCAGTGCATCCAGCTCCGGCACGGTCAACGCCCGTCCTGCGCGCACCGCACCATGGCACGCCAGGGAGGCCATGAGTGCATGGTGCTGCGCTTCTACACGATCGGTTCGGCCCTGATGCATGAGATCAGCCAGCAGATCCCGGAACAGCCCGACCGGATCCTGCATCGGCAGGCCCGCGGGCAAGGCCCGCAGCGTGACGTTCGCCGGGCCGGTGCGATCGACCAGTAGCCCGAAGGCTGTCCATTCTGGCGCCCAGCGCTCCACCCAATCCGCTTCAGTAATATTCAGGGTGATTTCGACCGGAACGAGCAAGGACTGGGATGCCGGCCCGCCATCAGCAGCGGCGCGTTTGAGCCGCTCGTAAAGAATGCGTTCATGCGCCGCATGGATATCCACCACCACCAGCCCGGCGGCATTCTGTGCCAGCAGGTAGATCCCATGGAGCTGCCCCAAGGCAAACCCGAGCGGTTGCTCATCGGGCCGGGCGGCCCGGTCGGCCATCGAACCGTCGCTGGCGGGTGCTGGCGCTGCCGCGAGGGGCGACGCCACATCCCAGCCAGCCGCTGCCATGCCGCCCTTCGGTATGGCCGATGCGTAACGAGGCGCCGACTCCGCCACCTTCAGGGGCAAGGGATCCTGCCTCGGCGCCAGCGCTGGGGTTGGCATGGGAATCTCGGTTACGACATGGCCTGCCTCAGCGCCCGGGCGCACCGCAGCCAGCGCATCTTGCAGACTGCGGGCCAGGAAATCGTGGGTCTGGCGCGCATCCCGCAGGCGGATCTCATGCTTAGCCGGATGCACATTCACGTCCACCGACGCCGGATCCAGTGTCAGATGCAGGACATAGGCCGGATGCCGCTGATGATGAAGCACATCGCGATAGGCATGGCGAACCGCATGGGCTAGCCCCTTGTCCCGGATCCAGCGGCCATTGACAAACAGATGCTGAACATCGCCCTGGGCGCGCGAGAACGCCGGTGCGGCGATCCAGCCCGAGAGGGCGATGGCGGCACGCTCATGACGCACATGCAGGGCATGACGCAAGAAATCCTCACCCAGCAGGATCGCAAGCCGGCTTTCCACACTCACCGGCTCGGTGGCCGGTGGAAGCTGCCAAAGGGTACGCCCGTTGTGAATCAACGTCAGTCCGGCTTCGGGCTCGGCCAGCGCCAGCTGCAACACGGTGCGCGCCAGGTGGTCGAATTCGGTCCGCTCGCTGCGCAGAAATTTGCGTCGCGCCGGCGTGTTGTGAAACAGATCACGAACGCTGACCCGGGTTCCCGGCGGATGAGGCGCCGGAATCGGTTCGCTCAGCCCGCCATCGTGGCACTCCACCCGCCAGGCATGCGGACTGTGGGCCATGCGGGACGTCAGACTGAAACGCGAGACGGCCGCAATGCTCGGCAGAGCTTCGCCGCGAAAGCCAAGCGTGGCGATGCGTTCGAGGTCGGCAAGGTGTCGGATCTTGCTGGTGGCATGGCGCTCCAGTGCCAAGGGCAGTTCCTCGGGCGCCATTCCCGCGCCGTCATCGGTAACGCGGATCAACCCGATTCCGCCACGCTCCACCTCGATGCGGATCCGTCGCGCACCGGCGTCCAGGCTGTTCTCGACGAGTTCCTTGACGACCGAAGCCGGGCGCGCCACCACCTCGCCGGCGGCGATCTGGTTGATCAATGCATCAGGCAGGCGAACAATCGACATTCCGAGTGATTTTACCAGAGCCCCTGCATTCGGGGATGGACAGCACCCGACGGGGATGGGACCATGACGGAGTGAACCCTTCACCCCTCGCACCCAGCCAGCCATGAAATTCTGTCCCCGTTGCGCCCAGCCGGTCGTTCGCAGGATTCCCGAAGGGGATCATCTGATTCGCTCTGTGTGCGAGTCCTGCAATCTGGTTCATTATGACAATCCGCGCATGATCGTCGGCTGTGTTCCCGTTTGGGAGGACCGGGTACTGCTGTGTCGCCGGGCCATTCATCCGCGACGTGGCTACTGGACGCTGCCGGCCGGCTTTCTCGAGAACGGCGAAACGACCCGTCAGGGTGCGGCGCGTGAAACGCTGGAAGAGGCAAATGCGCGCGTCGAGATCGAATCATTCTATCGCCTGTTCGACTTGCCGCACATTCATCAGATCTACGTGTTCTTCCGTGCGCGCCTGTTGGACCTCGACTTCTCGCCAGGCGCCGAATCACTCGAAACCAGGCTGTTCGCGGAAGCCCAAATACCTTGGGACGATCTAGCCTTTCGCACCATGAAGCTGACACTCGAAGACTACTTCAAGGATCGACGTGAAGGCACTTATCCGCCGCTCGATGTGAATGTCGACCCCGGAGCCCGTTAACGCCGGACTCGCCAGCTGCCCCCCGAACCGCTAGAATTCGGCCCCCAGCGATCCCAACAGACAGAACCACTCTTGGAGAGGGCTCATGACTTACGTCGTCACCGAGAACTGCATCAAATGCAAATACACCGATTGCGTGGAAGTCTGTCCGGTTGATTGCTTCCACGAAGGCCCCAACATGCTGGTCATCGACCCCGAGGAATGCATCGATTGCACGCTGTGCGAACCGGAATGCCCGGCCCAGGCGATCTTTTCGGAAGATGATCTCAGCAACGAGCAGGCGCCGTTCCTGGCCTTGAATGCCGAGCTGTCGAAAGAATGGCCTGTATTGACCGAGAAGAAGGATCCACCGCCCGATGCGGAGGAATGGGACGGAAAACCCGGCAAGAAAGACCTGCTGGAGCGTTGAGAAACCTCCGCTCATCCACGCGGATGATGCGCCGCGTGGAGGGCTTTCAACCGCGCTTGGGCGACATGGGTATAAATCTGCGTGGTCGATAGGTCGCTGTGGCCCAGCAGCAGCTGCACCATGCGCAGATCAGCCCCATGATCAAGCAGATGGGTCGCGAATGCATGGCGCAAGTCATGCGGTGAAAAGCGTTTGCGAATACCGGCCACCTGCCCCAGCGCACGCAACCGATGCCAGCAGGCTTGCCGGGTCAGTGGCCTGCCCCTCCGTCCGGGGAACAAGGCATCACCACCTCGAACGGGTAGGAAAGCGGGGCGTGCCTCGGTGAGGTAGCGGGCCACCCAGTGCAATGCTTCTTCGCCCATCGGGACCAGACGCTCCTTGCGGCCCTTTCCTTGAATGCGGATCCACCCCACGCGCAGATCGATTTGTCCGAGCACCAAACCCACCAGCTCGGACACCCGAACGCCGGTGGCATAGAGCAATTCCAGCATGGCGCGATCGCGCAATCCAATGGCGGTATCGAGCGCTGGCGCCCTCAGCAGCGCATCGACATCCGCTTCGCTCAAAACCTGCGGCAGCCGGCGTGGCAGGCGAGGTGATTGGAGATCGGTCGTGGGATCGCCACATTGCCCATGTCGGGACGCATCGCCATAGAACTGTCGCCACGCTGAAATCTGGCGCGCGATCGAGCGGGTGCTGGCATGCTGTCGCAAACGATCCGCAAGATAATCCTGCAGCTCGGCAGGCCCTGCCGAAGCCAGATCCAGACCACAGCGCGCCAGCCATCCGGAAAGCATCATCAGATCGCGCCGATAGGCGGCAACGGTATGCACGGACACGCCACGCTCGCTCCACAGACGAGCGAGAAATGCTTCGATGCGCGCCGCATCGGTCATGACAGACCGGGAGCCGTCGACGCAGCCTCGCTTTTCGCCCTGCCGGCATTCATCCGGGCCAAAGCATCGGTCAGCAGGCGGCCGTAGTCCCCACCATCGCCAGGTGCCTGGACCTGCACCACCCGCACGTCCACAGAGCCGCCCCAGACCTGCCCCAGGCGCCTTTGCAGGCCCTGACGCAAGCGTTCGCCAACGATCACGCCATCTGCTGCGTCAGTGTCCGGCAGCAGGACCACAAAACGGTCATCATCCTGTCGGCCGCTCAGATCGTAGCTGCGCAAGCCGTATCGCAGGACTTCACCGCACGTCCGGAGTAACCGGCGCGACAGGCTGCCACGCTCGCGCCGGTCGGATTGCACGCCCGGAAGCGGGATCTCGAACAACAACAGCGTCAGCGGCCGGCCGCTCCGGGAATGCATGTTAAACATGACCTCCGCCTGCTCGGCCAGCGCCCGTCGGGTTCTTACCCCACTTAACTCGTCACTTGAACTATGGCGCTCGAGGCGTCGTCGCAGCCGCTCGCTGCGCCAAATCAACATAGCGCCATACATCGCCAGCACGGCATAAAGAAAAAGCGTCAGGAACGTCGCTGTTTCCGGCATGATGCCTCCGAACAGCGCACGGAGCGTCATGATGGCTGGAAAAACCAGCAGGCTTCCACCCAATACCGACTCCAGTGCCATGGGGCCGAAACGGAGCCCGTGGCCGAATAGCACTGTCAGCAACACCGGCGCGGTGGGGAGCGCAGGATTGGGATCATGCGCCACCATCAATCCCAGAATGAAATAGTCCAACCATAGGCTGACGGCGACCCGCCATGGCGAAATCGGCTGCAGCCGCGCCCAGATCATCATGAGCAAGACCACCCCGGCATAAACCGCAGCGATGATCAGAACCCAGTCGAGTCCCCACAGAACCGGGGCGACGGTCTCGAGACTCAGGAAATACAGCACCAGCAGCGTGAGGAAAAAGTATCGCACCCAGAACTGACGCCGCTGAGCGGACCAGGACAACTCCCGGATCGGCAGAAAGACTCGGGCGCCGCGGCCTTGCAGCGGGCTGTTCATTCAATGAACTTCTTGACGTCGATGTGATTCATGCGCATAAGAAGGATCCTTTATGCTGCCGGCCCGCACCATGCTCATTCCCCTCAAATCCCGACTCAGCACGCTGTACAACCTGTGGTGCTGGCTCTGGTTCCTGTTTGTCTTAACCACGTTCGGGCTGATGATCCTCATTTTACCGGGATTGCGTCTTCGCCAGCACATCGCTCGGCTTGGCATGCGCTTCACCTGGACGCTGTGCCGCCTGCGACCCACCGTATCCGGCCTGGCACACCTGCCGTCAGGAACAGCGATCGTGGTCGCTAATCACGTTAGCTATCTGGATGGACTGCTGCTCACCGGCGTGCTGCCGGCCGGCTATGTATTCGTGGCCAAGCACGAGATGTCGCAAGTCCCCCTTGCGAGCTGGTTGTTGCGTCGACTGGGTATCGCCTTCGTCAATCGGGAGAAACCGGCCCAAGGCGCGCGTGACGCCCGCTCGATCCTGCGCCGGGCGCAACAGGGGACCTCGTTTGCGTTTTTTCCGGAGGGAACGATTCCCCGGGGTGGCGCTTTGGGACCGTTCCGGCTGGGCGCTTTTTTGACCGCCGCAGAATTACAGTGCCCGGTGGTCCCGATCAGCCTGGAAGGGACGGAGCGGGTCATGCCCGATGACCATCGCTGGCGCGTCTACCATCATCCGATACGGGTGCGCATCCACGCGCCGATCCATCCGAAGGGCCGTAATCGCCCCGACCTAGCGTGGCTGCGAGACCAAGCGCGCATGCGCATCGCGCGTAGTCTGGAAGCCGAAGCGTCACCGCATCATGCGGAATCTGCGCGGCGTGATCGCAATACGGGATAGGTTAGCGCGAATAATGCGATCACCCCCCACACCCAAGCGATATTTCCGCCCGGTGGCGCATCGAGCGCCTTGGTGCCACCACTGACGACCCAGGCGGCCAGTGCGATCCCGGCCAGCGCCTCTCCCGTAATCCAGCCGGCTGCACGCAACAAGCCCGGACCCTGTGGATTGGCGCCCGCGCCGATGACGGCACCCAATATCCCACCAAGCAGAATGGCAGCGGATAAGTCGATCGGCAGATAGATACCGACGGCCACCGCAAGGACCGGTACTCGGAACCCTCTCCCCTGCCACGCCAGAATCTGGTCCACGACGATAACCGCCGCGCCACAGCCGATGCCCATTAGAATCATGTCCCATGGCAGATCGCCGTTGAACACGCCGGTCGCCAACGCCGCCATCAATCCAGCCTGAGGAGCCGGCAAGGCATGGGGATGGGCTGCATCGATCGGGCCGAAGCCATAGGCCTGCTCCAGCAAGATGAGCACCGGCGCCATCACCAGCGATCCAGAAATCACGCCGACAATCTGGGCGGTCTGCTGACGCCATGGCGTCGCCCCGAGCAACGCACCCGCCTTCAGGTCCTGAATGTTGTCGCCTGCGAGTGCCGCCGCGCAACAAACGCCAGCGCCGACGAGCAACACGGCCCCCGCGCCCCCTGCAGCGTCGACCCCCATCAGCAATCGCAACAACAACGCCGACAACAGAATCGTGGCGATGGTCATTCCGGACACCGGGTTGTGAGAGGATCCAAGCAATCCGGCCATGTAGCTCGCGACCGCCGAAAACAAAAAACCAGCCAAGGCCAGAATCACGGTCAGCAGAATGGCGAGCGTCGGGCTGCCGACCACGCCCAGGCTGGCCAGGGCGAGCCCCCCAAGCGCCATCAGCGCCATGATCCCGAGGACTGGGCTCGGCAGATCCCCGCCATCGGACCCGTCGCTGCGATCCGTCGATGATGAAAGCATCAATGCGGCCAAAGGCCTCACGAGTACCAGCAACGACCACAGGCCGCCGATGAGCATCGCGCCCACCCCGATATACCGAATTTGGGTGGACCATAAGTCCATCGCAAGGCCCGAAGGATCCCCCATAGGGGGCAGCTCACCCCGCGCCAGCAATGGAATCCCGATCCCCCAGCCCAGGAAACCCCCGGCGAATATAAGCCCTGCCGTGCGAATCCCAACGAACAGACCAACGCCTAACAGGGCAGGCGAGAGCGCAACACCCCCAGCCCCCATCCAGCCGCCCCACCATGCAGCGCCCTTCCACGCGCCAGGCCACAGCCCGACACCGCCTTGCAGCACCTTGAACAACGCGGCGCCGAGCGCGCCGGCCAACAGATGCCGCATCGATGCCGTTTCCGGCGCCTCGCTGAGCCGCACCACCTCCGCCGTCGCCCGCCCTTCCGGAAACGGGAGGGCGGCATCGTTGACCAACAGCCGTCGCAGTGGAATCGAGGCCAGAATGCCGAGCAAGCCGCCCCCCAACGCAATCACGGTCAATGACCATGGATCCACCTGCGACCAGTAGTGGATCATCAGCAACGCGGGGAATGTAAAGATCACGCCTGCCGCCAACGCTTCTCCAGATGAGGCAGCGGTCTGCACTAGATTGACTTCCCGAGCCGGCGCGCCACCCAGCATCCGCAATAGGCCCATACCGAGCACGGCCGCGGGAATCGAGGCAGATACGGTCAGGCCCGCATACAGTCCCAGATAGGCGTTGGCAGCCCCCAACAGCGTGGCCAGCAGCGCACCCAGCACCAAGGAACGGATGGTCAGCGACTCGCTCTGCATGTGTCCTCCTTCCAACTCGCACGTCGTCTGCCGCCGTCGCGCCCGTCGTTATAATGCAATGGTTTTGCCTCGGATACCTGCCACACTCTGAAGTGATCGAGAGGAACCGTGTTGGATCTCAACCCTCAGTACGCTGCAAACGCCACACCACTGTCCCGGTACCGAACCGATCAGGCTGAAGGGGGATTCCTGCCAGACCCAGCGCAGGAGCACATCCTCACCCGACTTGAAGCCCTCCATCGGGAACTGATTGCGACCCATCCACGCTCACGTCTCACACACCGCTACCTCAGAAACTTGCGGCCGCCACGTTGGCCTTCGGTGCGGGGACTTTACGTGTGGGGAGGGGTTGGGCGCGGCAAGACCTACCTCATGGACTGCTTCTACGACACCCTGCCGTTCCCGGAAATCCTGCGTGTCCATTTTCATGCCTTCATGAGCCGCGTCCACCAGGAGCTGGCCGGGCATGCCGGGGTCCGCGACCCGCTGCGACCCATCGCAGAATCGCTGGCGCGCCGCGCCCGTGTGATTTGTTTCGATGAATTTTTCGTCTCCGACATCACCGATGCGATGCTGCTCGGCACACTGTTTCAGCACCTGTTCGCGCAGCGATTAACCCTGGTTGCAACGTCCAATGTGCCGCCGCACGATCTTTATCGGAACGGCCTGCAGCGGGAAAAGTTTCTGCCTGCAATCGCACTGCTAGAGCAGCATACCGACGTGGTCAGAATCGAGGATGGAGAAGACTTCCGACTGCGCACGCTTCAGGCTGCAGAAAGCTATCATGTCCCACCGGACGCAGCAGGAGAATCCATGCTGGCGCGGCAATTCGCCCGACTGTGTCCTCATGCTCAACAAGCCGCACGGACCGTCAACATCCTTGAACGGGACATCCCCGCTCGCGCCCTCGGAACAAGCGCCGTCTGGCTCGACTTCGACGTGATCTGCGGGCCGGGACGGAGTCAGCAAGACTATCTCGAACTCGCAACCCAATTCGATGCGTTGCTGATCAGTAATATCCCGATTCTGGATCAATGGCAGGAAGATGCTGCGCGACGGCTGATTCATTTGGTCGACGTTGCCTATGATCACCGCATGAAGCTCATCGTCACCGCGCAGGCTAATCCGGCCGAACTTTACCGGGGAAACCGGCTGACCTTCGAGTTCGCACGCACGGCAAGCCGCTTGGAGGAGATGGGGAGTGCAGCCTATCTCGCCCAGGCCCACAGGCCTTGATCGGCCTGACCTGCCCCCGGTTTTCCGGACCCGCGTGATCTCAGTGGCCTCCGTTGCCCAGGAGAAGACGGACATAAAGAAGAAGCCGTTCACCGACGAGCAGGTCATCGGCTTCCTGAAGCACACACGCGGCGAAGACGCGGATGAAGGATCGGTGCTGCAAGCATGACTTCATGCGACGCATCATTTTCCCTGTGGCGCCGGCAGTTGGGCGGGATGGAGATGCCGGATGCGAAGCCCCCGAAGACGCTGGAGGCCGAAAACGTCAAGCTCAAGAAGATGCTGATCGAAGCCATGCTGCACATCGACGTGCTGAAGGTCGTTGCGCCGGGAAATTCCAGATCCGTAGTTGCGGCGTAACCCCGTCGTGACCGGCTATGCGGGCCGAAGTCCCGATCTCGGAGGGACGCGCATGCCGCGTGTTGCAGCTTACGTTCAGCGCGCTGCACTACACGGCGTAGCGGCGGGATGACCGGCGTCAACAGCATCTAGTGGATCTGGCCAGCGAGCGCCGGCGCGTCGGTTACCGGCGCCTGATCTCCCCGTCGACCGCGAAGACTTTGTTGCCAAGCAACACGCGCGCGCATCCCCTGTACCGCCCAGCAGGGTTTGCGGTGCCCAAGCACGTCGCGGTTAAGCGCAGGCGCTGCGCGTGCCGTCGAGCCCACACCACACCACACCGCGTCGAGGAACTTGTGTTCGATGCGCTGACCAACGGCCGGCCGATCACGTCTCTGAATGTGGCCGTCAACTGCGCCAAGAATACGGTCGAGATTGCGGGCCGGTGACGCGTATGGCTATCCGGCACCATCCGCACGGACCAAGACCTGGCGTTCACCCGCCTCCAGCTGAATCGCGGGCTTGCTGCCAAACGCATCAGGCGGATGCAGATCCAGCCGGGCAAGGCGACATAGAACCTCGACGTCGAACGCCTCAACGAGAACGGGTTCGTGTCACTCGAACCTGCCCAGGCTGCGATCTCGACGTAGCGACGCCACGACAACGAGGTGCGCTCGCTCGGCGGCTCACGCCATCGGAGTTCGCAGCTCGACGCGCGATGACGGTGGTTCCCTCGACCGCACCCGAACACTAAGTGCGTCACCCTGGACGCTCTACAACCGGCGCTTGCGGTCTTAAGGCTGGGGGGCAGATCCGGTCCAACAGCCGCCATTCCAATCGTGATCAAACCCACGACGCAAAAAGCCGGGATTTCTCCCGGCCTTTTGCTCAGTTCAGTGTCGGAATACAGCCTATTCCGCGGGCGATTCCTCGGCACCCCGTTGCGGGCGATCCACCAGCTCGACCACCGCCATCGGCGCATTGTCGCCGGCACGGAAGCCGTTCTTCAAGATCCGCAGATAGCCGCCGGGACGTCCCCGATAGCGCGGACCAAGCTCGTTGAACAACTTGGTTACCACCGCGCGATCGCGAAGCCGATCGAATGCCAGACGGCGACGCGACACGCCATCTTCCTTGCCCAAGGTGATCATGGGTTCCGCAAATCGTCGCAGTTCCTTGGCTTTTGGCAGCGTCGTCTGAATCAGTTCATGCTTCAGCAACGAGACTGTCATATTCCGCAGAAGCGCCTTTCGATGCGCACTGTTCCGACTAAGCTGTCGACCGCTATTACGATGTCGCATGGTGAAATTCCGTTACAGTCTCCCGGTAAGGGGAGAGAAAAGCTATCAAGCGCCAGCCTCGACTCCGGCCGAGCGTTGTTGCAAGTCCGCCGGCGGCCAATTATCCAAGCGCATACCCAATGACAAATCGTGAGCTGCCAACGCCTGTTTGATTTCTGTCAAGGACTTCTTGCCCAGGTTGGGCGCCTTGAGCAACTCGACTTCACTGCGCTGAATCAGATCACCGATATAGAAAATATTCTCGGCTTTTAGGCAATTGGCAGAGCGGACCGTCAATTCCAGATCATCGATCGGCCGTAACAGGATCGGATTGAGATCACCGCTACGCAGACTCTTGTCTTCGAGCTGCTCCGACTGAAGATCGACGAAAGACGACAACTGGTCACTCAAAATCGTCGCCGCATGACGAATCGCTTCCTCCGGATCGAGCACACCGTTCGTCTCGAGTTCGATCACCAGCTTATCCAAATTGGTCCGTTGCTCGACGCGGGCACTTTCCACCGTATAGGACACACGGCGGACAGGACTGTAAGAGGCATCCAGGTGAAGCACGCCGATCGGCCGTGCATCATCCTCCATATGAACGCCCAGTCGCACCTGTGCCGGCTCATAGCCGCGCCCCTTGCGAACCTTCAGCCGCGCCTTGAGGCGCGCGCCTTCGTTGAGATGGGCGATCACCAGATCCGGATTGACGATCTCGACATGATGCGTCAACTGAATGTCACCGGCGGTGACCGGTCCTGGCGTTTCCTTGATGAGCATGAGATTGACTTCACTCACCGCAGGATCCGTGATGCGCAAAGCGATACCCTTGAGATTCAAGAGAATATCAATGACATCTTCCTGAACACCTTCGATACTGCTGTATTCGTGCAGAACGCCATCAATCTCCGCCTCGACCACCGCCACCCCGGTCATTGAGGAGAGCAGGACACGCCGCAGCGCATTCCCCAAAGTGTGCCCAAAGCCACGCTCCAGAGGTTCGAGTACGACCTTGAAATGCGTCGACGACAGCCGTTGGACATCAACCAAGCGGGGTTTCAAAAAATCAGCACCGAAGCCCTGCATCCACTCTTCCCTCTTACTTGGAGTACAACTCTACAACGAGGTTTTCGTTGATATCCGGGGACAAGTCGGACCGATCCGGAACCATCTTATAGGTCCCCTGAAGCTCCTTCTCATCCACCTCGACCCAAGCGGGAAGACCGACCTCCAAGGCAACCGTCAACGCACCACGAATTCGGTCCTGCCCACGCGCACGGTCTGCCACACGGATCACGTCACCTGGACGAACCTGCATCGATGGAACATTTGCGGTGTTCCCGTTGACCATAAACGCCTTGTGTCCAACCAACTGACGTGCCTCAGCACGAGTCGACGCAAACCCCATGCGATAGACCACGTTATCCAAGCGATTCTCAAGAATCTGCAGCATCAACTCACCGGTATTCCCACGAGTCCGCGCCGCTTTTTCATAATAGCCATGGAACTGATGTTCGAGCACGCCATACATGCGGCGCAACTTCTGCTTCTCGCGAAGCTGCAAACCGTAGTCAGATACGCGTGTGCGGCGCTGACCATGCTGGCCGGGAGCCGACTCACTTCGGCACTTCTTCTCATAGGAGCTCCCCCTTGCCTTAAGGAACAGATCCGTTCCTTCGCGACGGGAAAGCTTGCATTTCGGTCCAATATACTTCGCCATGCCTATCTCTCGTACGATCGCATCACGCCAATGCGTCGATCAGACCCGCCGCCGCTTGGGTGGCCGGCAACCATTATGAGGAATGGGGGTCACATCGGTGATGCTCAACACCTTGAAGCCCACATTATGGAGTGCACGAACCGCCGCCTCACGACCAGGACCCGGGCCTTTAACCAAGACATCAAGATTCCGGACGCCATGTTCCTGAGCAGCATTCCCGGCTCGTTCCGCAGCGACCTGCGCCGCAAATGGCGTGCTCTTGCGTGAACCACGGAACCCCGATCCACCAGACGTCGCCCAACAGAGCGCATTACCCTGACGATCCGTAATAGTGATGATGGTGTTATTGAAGGATGCATGCACGTGAGCCACAGCATCGGTGACATGCTTTCTGACTCGTTTACGGGGTGCTGTCTTTGCCATTGAAATACGCCAATTCCGTGATTGATACGACCTTGAGCAGGATGCCTGCCTTATTTGCGGATCGCGCGACGCGGGCCCTTGCGTGTACGCGCATTGGTTCGAGTGCGCTGCCCCCGAACCGGCAGGCCGCGGCGATGACGGAGTCCGCGATAACAGCCCAGATCCATAAGGCGCTTGATGTTCATCGAAACTTCGCGTCGCAGATCACCTTCGACAGTGAACTTCGCAATTGCTTGCCGCAACGTTTCAAGTTCGCCCTCGGTCAGATCCTTGATCGGCGCCGAAGGGCTGATGCCAGCCATCTCACAGATCAGTTTTGCACGATTCCGCCCAACGCCATAAATTGCAGTCAATGCAATCACTGCATGCTTTTGATCAGGAATATTGACACCGGCAATACGGGCCATTCAAAAATCTCCTACTGAGCCTAGCGCCCGCCGGCCAAGAAATGGCGAGCCGGCTATGATAGCCGTTTCTTTTACCTATGGCAATGCGGTGGCCTTCAACCCTGCCGCTGCTTGTGCCGGCCATCCGTGCAGATCACACGGATATGGCCATGCCGCCGAATGATTTTGCAATTACGGCAAATCCGCTTGACCGAAGCTCGCACTTTCATGATCCAAACTACTCCTCGATGCCGACGCGGGACCCTATAGGTCACTCACCGCGACCGACGGCCTTCAGGTTACTTTTCTTCAGCAAGCCTTCGTACTGATGCGACATCACGTGCGCCTGAACTTGCGCCATGAAATCCATCACCACCACCACAATGATGAGGAGCGAAGTCCCCCCAAAGTGAAAAGGCACGTTGAAGGACAAAATCAAGAACTCCGGCATGAGACACACGGCCGTGATATAGATGGCACCTACCACTGTCAGCCTGGTCAGCACGCCGTCGATGTAGTTGGCTGTATTCTGGCCTGGCCGTATGCCCGGGATGAACGCACCGGACCGTTTCAAGTTATCCGCAGTCTCACGCGCATTGAAAACAAGCGCCGTATAAAAAAAGCAAAAGAAGATGATCAGCGCCGCATAGAGCAGAACGTATATGGGCTGCCCAGGGGAGAGTGCGCTGGTGACACTCTGCACCACGGACGCCGCCCACCCATCACCCAACGCGCCGCCGAGCCAGCCGCCCATTGTAACCGGGAACAAAATCAGACTCGAGGCGAAAATTGGCGGAATGACCCCAGCCATGTTCAGTTTGAGCGGCAAATGCGTGGTTTGTGCGGCAAACAAGCGACGTCCCTGCTGACGCTTCGCATAATGCACGGGAATGCGACGCTGCCCCCGCTCGACGAATACCACGCCGGCGATGACCGCGAACGCTAGCGCCAGAATGACCACGGCAAACAGCGGATTCATCTCACCATTACGCACCAGCTGCAGGGTCCCCCCAACTGCCGACGGAAGACCGGCGACAATGCCGGCAAAGATGATCATGGAGATGCCATTACCGATGCCACGCTCGGTTACCTGCTCGCCAAGCCACACCAAAAACATCGTACCCGCCACCAGGCTTGTCGCTGCAATCACGACGAACAACGGCCCCTGAACGGCGTTCACACCTTGATTCTGTAGTGCCACCGACGCACCGATCGCCTGAAATGAGGCGAGCACCACCGTTCCATAGCGCGTGTACTGTGTCAGCTTGCGTCGTCCGCTTTCGCCTTCCTTCTTCAGTTCCTCGAATGCCGGTATGACCGACGTCATCAACTGAACAATGATGGAGGCTGAAATATAGGGCATAACCCCGAGCGCAAAGAGACTCAAGCGCTCCAATGCACCGCCCGAAAACATGTTGAACATGTCCAGAATGGTGCCGCTGGTGCGCTCAAACATCTGTGCAACCGCAACAGGATCCACCCCCGGCACCGGAATGAACGTACCCACCCGGAATACGACCAAGGCGCCCAACAGAAACAGAATCCGCTGGCGCAGCTCGGTGAGCTTTCCCATATCTGGCAAGGGTCGGTTAGTCGCCACGAATCATCAATCCTTGATCGACCCGCCGGCCGCCTCGATCGCCGCGCGCGCGCCTGCTGTTGCAGACACTCCTTCCAGCGTGACCGCACCGGCGACCGCGCCGGACAAGATCACCTTCGCCTTGACGGTCCCTTGCGGCACGACCCCGGCACCGATCAGGCTGAGCAGCGTAACCGGATTCTCAAGTCCATTAAGCTCGGACAGTCGGACTTCGGCATGGCTCCGCGCCACACGAGAGCGGAACCCCCGCTTCGGAATCCGGCGCTGAAGGGGCATCTGGCCACCTTCAAAACCGACCTTGTGGAATCCGCCAGCACGTGCCTTCTGACCTTTGTGACCTTTTCCGCTTGTCTTGCCCAAGCCAGAACCGATCCCGCGACCCAGACGACGCTTCTCCTTACGGCTTCCATCGGCGGGACGCAGCGTATTCAGATGCATGGTCAAAGCTCCTCAACACACAACAAGTAGGAAACCTTGTTGATCATTCCACAATTTTCCGGTGTTCCCGGGACGATGACCGAGTGATTCATCCGACGAAGGCCGAGCCCGCGGACACACGCCTGGTGGTTCTTCAGCCGGCCCGCAACGCTACGGACCAAGGTCAGCCGATATTGCTTGGTTGTTTCAGTCACGTCGGTCACCCCACAATCTCTTCCACGGTCTTGCCGCGCTTCGCCGCCACGAGCGCCGGATCATGCAGATCGTGAAGACCTTTGATTGTCGCCCGAACCACATTGAGCGGATTACGCGAACCCAAGCACTTGGCGCGAACGTTATGAACGCCGGCAACTTCGAAGACAGCACGCATGGCGCTACCCGCGATCAACCCTGTCCCTTGAGCCGCAGGCTTCATGATCACCCGGGTCGATCCGTGCGCTGCAATCGCCGGATGTTGCAAGGTTCCTTCAGTCACATGCACCGGTCGCATCGACTTGCGCGCCCGGTCCATCGCCTTCTGAATCGCCTGAGGAACTTCCCGCGCCTTGCCGTAGCCGAACCCGACGCGACCATTGCCGTCGCCAACCACAGTCAACGCCGTGAAGCCGAACTGACGGCCTCCTTTTACAACCTTCGCAACGCGGTTGACAGCGACCAGCTTCTCCAAGAGACCGTCACCACTTGCTTGCAACCCGGTATTGGACATCTTCGAAATCCTTTAGAACTCAAGCCCGCCTTCGCGAGCAGCATCGGCCAAGGCCTTGACGCGACCGTGGTACTTGAAACCAGACCGGTCAAACGCCACGCGACTGACACCAGCCGCCCGACCTCGCTCGGCAATCAGACGCCCAACAACAGCCGCCGTCTCAGCATTCCCCGTCGACCCAGTCTGCTCTCGTACGTCCTTCAATACCGAAGACGCAGAGGCCAAGACTGTCGATCCATCGGCGCCGATCAGCTGTGCGTAGATGTGGCGCGGCGTACGATGAATGCACAGACGCGTCATTCCCAAGTCACGAATCTTCGCCCGACCCCGGCGCGCGCGACGCATGCGTACAGCTTTTTTATCCATATTGGCCACCTACTTACTTCTTCTTGGTCTCTTTCAGGACCACTCGCTCGCCAACATAGCGAACGCCCTTGCCCTTGTACGGTTCCGGCGGTCGATAAGCGCGAATATCTGCGGCGACTTGACCAACACGCTGCTTGTCAGCGCCTTTGATCACGACTTCCGTCTGGCTCGGCGTTTCAATCGTGATTCCCTGCGGAACGGCATAGACGACAGGATGTGAAAAACCCAGCGTGAGACTCAGGTTTGATCCCTGCATTTGTGCCCGGTAACCGACACCAATCAGCTGGAGTCGCCGCTCGAACCCCTCATGCACGCCCTTGATGATGTTCTGACACAGAGCACGCATTGTCCCAGCCATCTTATCCGCGGCAGGCCGAATAGGCGCAAAAGTCAGCTGCCCTTCCGCCTGGCTCACAGTGACATCCGGATGGATGTCCAAATCCAATGCGCCATTCTTTCCTTTGGCCGACAGACGGCGCCCTTCGCAGAGCACATTCACGCCAGAGGGAATCGTCACCGGACTTTTCGCTACGCGAGACATCCCAAAATCCTCAATAAACGGTGCAGACGACTTCACCGCCCATGCCTGTGGCACGCGCCGCACGGTCAGTCATCAAGCCCTTTGAAGTAGACACAATTGCCACACCCAGTCCGCCAAGGACCACAGGCAGGTCTTTCGCACTGCGATAAATACGCAAACCCGGACGACTCACGCGCGCCAGATGTTCAATCACAGGCCGGCCTTCGAAGTATTTCAGCTCCAGAACCAGTGTTCCTTTGCCTTCTTCCTCGACGACCTGGATGCCGGCCACGTAGCCTTCATCAACCAACAATTTCGCGATCGCCTGCTTGCCGCGGGAAAGGGGCATGCTAACGACGGCCTTGCCGGCGCGCTGTGCATTGCGGATGCGCGTCAACATGTCCGCAATGGGATCTGTCATGCTCATAGGGTTCAGTCGCTCTCGTACATTAATGCTTACCAGCTGGCCTTAACCAGCCCAGGAATTTCCCCGAACATGGCAGCTTCTCGCAGTTTGTTTCGGCCCAACCCAAACTTGCGGTAATAGCCGTGAGTGCGGCCAGTCCGACGACACCGGTTATGTTGCCGAACGGGACTTGAATCCCTTGGCAATTTGGCCAAGGCGTCAACCGCAGCAAACCGAGTCTCATCATCAAGAGACATGTCACGAATCGTCGCCTTGAGCGCTTCGCGCTTAGCCGCATAGCGGGCGACCGCCTTAGCGCGACGCTTCTCTCGCTCAATCATGCTACGTTTGGCCATTAATCTGTCCTCAATTCCGGAATGGAAAGCCAAACCCTTCGAGAAGAGCCCGACCTTCTTCATTGGTCATCGCTGTGGTCGTGATGGTGATATCCATGCCGCGCAGCGCATCGATCTTGTCGTAATCAATTTCCGGGAAGATGATCTGCTCGGAAATGCCCATGCTGAAATTGCCGCGACCATCGAAACCACGACCATTGACGCCCCGAAAATCCCGGACACGCGGCAACGCCACGGAAATCAGTCGATCAAGGAATTCATACATCCGATCACGACGCAACGTCACCTTACAGCCAATGGGCCAGCCATCACGAATCTTGAAGCCGGCAATCGATTTGCGTGCCTTCGTGACCACGGGCTTCTGCCCAGCAATCTGTGTCATATCGCGCACTGCGTGATCGATAATCTTCTTGTCGGCGACGGCCTCACCCAGCCCCATGTTCAAGGAGATCTTGGCAATCCTCGGCACCTCCATCACATTCCGGTATGCAAACCGGGACATGAGTTCTGGCACCACTTTTTCCTGATAAGTCTGTTGCAGTCTCGCCATGATTCAATCGCCTTAGACGTCAAAAACTTCGCCATTAGACTTCAGGAAGCGCACCTTGCGTCCATCCGCCAACAGCTTGTATCCAATCCGCTCGGGCTTCCCACTCTGCGGATTGCGGATCATCACATTCGAAATGTGAATCGACCGCTCTTGCTCAACAATGCCACCGGCCTGGCCCGAGGCAGGGTTGCCCCGAGTATGGCGCTTGACGACATTGACGTTTTCGACAACCACGCGATCGTCCGCAAGAACACGAAGGACGCGACCTTCCCGTCCCTTGTCCTTGCCCGCAATGACGACGACTTCGTCACCAGTTTTGATTCGTTTCATCGCAATCTACCTTGACCGATGGTCAGAGAACTTCCGGCGCCAATGAAATGATTTTCATGAAGCGCTCTGAACGCAACTCACGAGTCACAGGCCCAAAAATGCGCGTCCCAATTGGCTGCAACTGGTTATTCAGCAAAACAGCCGCATTACCGTCGAAGCGAATCAAAGAGCCATCAGGCCGACGGACACCTTTTCGCGTACGCACCACGACGGCGTTATACACGTCGCCTTTCTTGACTTTCCCATGCGGGATCGCATCCTTGATGGACACCTTAATCACATCACCGATACCGGCATAGCGACGCTTTGAGCCGCCCAGCACCTTGATGCACATCACCCGCTTTGCGCCGCTGTTGTCGGCTACCGCCAACTCGGACTGCATCTGGATCATCGTTTAATCCGCCTCGAAATACTTAACTCGCCGTCAGTCAGTCCCGACGGCGCTCCACGACTTCTACCAGTTGCCACGACTTGGTTTTTGAAATCGGCCGCGATTCTACCACACGGACCAGATCACCTTCCTGGCAGGAATTCTCTTCATCGTGGGCATGCAGTGTACTGGTACGCGTTACATACTTACCGTACAGCGGGTGCTTCACACGACGCTCGATTGCCACGGTGATGGTCTTGTCCATTTTGTCGCTAACGACTCGCCCAACCAACGTCCGACTTGCCTTTGCTTCTTCAGTCATTGACCGTTTCCTGCTTGCGCTGCGCATTGATCGCTGTCTTTACGCGAGCGATCTCTCTGCGCACTCTTGGAAAGTGATGAAACTGCGCAAGCTGCCCGGTACTCCGCTGCATGCGCAAGTCGAACTGCTCTCGTCGAAGCTTAAGCAGCTGCTCTTCCAGTTGCTGGGGGCTCATGGCCTTCAGTTCATCAGGCTTCATCACATCACCGTCCGCGACACAAAGGCGGTTCTAATCGGCAGCTTTGCCGATGCGAGCTTGAACGCCTCCCGGGCGATGTCCTCGCTCACGCCTTCCATTTCATACATGACGAAACCCGGCTGGATCTTCGCCACCCAATATTCCACATTCCCTTTGCCTTTACCCATGCGCACTTCAATGGGCTTTTTCGTCACAGGGACGTCGGGGAAGACACGAATCCAAATTTTTCCGCCGCGCTTCACGTGACGGGTAATCGCACGACGCGCCGACTCAATCTGACGAGCTGTAATACGGCCTCGCTCGACAGCTTTCAAGCCAAACTCGCCAAAGCTGACTCGCTCGCCACCCTTGGCCAAGCCCTGATTGCGGCCCTTCTGTTGTTTCCGATACTTGGTTCGCTTCGGCTGACGCATGCGATTACCCCTTTAAACCTTGGCCTTTTCACTGGGATGCTCGACTGCCGAACCATCACCATGAAAAACTTCGCCCTTGAAAATCCAAACCTTGATGCCGATGACGCCATACGTCGTATGCGCCTCCGCAAGGGCATAATCAATGTCGGCGCGCAACGTATGCAGCGGAACCCGACCCTCGCGGTACCATTCCGTCCTGGCAATCTCGGCACCGTTCAGTCGGCCTGAGACCTGAATCTTGATACCCTGTGCACCCAGGCGCATCGCGTTTCCGACCGCACGCTTCATTGCGCGGCGGAACATGATACGCTTTTCCAGCTGCTGCGCCACACTTTCGGCCACCAGCTGCGCATCGAGTTCCGGCTTGCGGATCTCTTCCACATTGATGCTCGACGGAACCCCGACCATCTGTCCCAGTTCCGTCCGAAGCCGCTCGATATCTTCCCCGCGTTTGCCAATCACGATTCCCGGACGGGCGGTATAGACCGTCACCTGAACCGAGCGTGCGGGACGGGCAATGCGGATCTGGCTGACCGATGCGTTGGCCAAGCGGCGACGCAGAAAATCGCGAATCCGCAGATCCTGATTAAGAAATTCCGCAAAGTCGCCTTTCTCGGCGTACCATGTTGATGCCCAATCGCGCACGATACCCAAGCGGATGCCGATCGGATTAACCTTCTGACCCATAGCCTGCGCTCCCGCTTATTTCCGATCGCCAACCAGTACGGTAATGTGGCTGGTCCGCTTGTGAATACGTGTGCCACGCCCTCGGGCGCGCGCATGGAATCGCTTCATGGTCGGACCCTCATCCACCCAAACGCCGGCAACACGGAGCTCGTCGACATCGGCGCCTTCATTGTGCTCCGCATTAGCAATCGCCGACTCCAGCACCTTTCGCATAAGAGCGGAGGCTCGCTTCGAGCTGAACGCCAGGACCTGAAGCGCGCGATCAACCGGCAGACCTCTGATCTGATCTGCAACCAGACGCGCCTTTTGCGCCGAGATATGAATGTATTTCAATGTTGCTGACACTTGCATGGCCAATCCTTTCCTTACCGCGCCTTCCGGTCGGCAACATGGCCTTTGTAAGTCCGGGTTGGCGAAAACTCGCCCAACTTGTGACCAACCATATTCTCAGAGATGAGAATGGGCACATGCTGACGTCCGTTATGAACCGCAATTGTTAGCCCGACCATCTCGGGAATCACCATCGAACGACGAGACCACGTCTTGATGGGACGCTTGGTGCGGGATTCTTGGGTTTCCAAGACCTTCTTCACCAAATACTGGTCGACAAAAGGTCCTTTTCGAATAGAACGCGGCATATCAAACTCTCTTACTTGGAACTGCGCCGACGAACAATCATCTTGTCGGTCCGCTTGTTGCTGCGCGTCTTGTAACCCTTGGTGGGCACACCCCAAGGCGTTACTGGATGACGTCCCCCGGATGTACGGCCTTCGCCGCCGCCATGCGGATGGTCAACCGGATTCATCGCCACCCCGCGGACCGTCGGACGAATACCGCGCCAACGCTTGGCACCCGCCTTCCCAAGCGAGCGAAGATTGTGCTCAGCGTTTCCGACCTCACCAACGGTAGCCCGGCAGTCCAAGTGAATACGACGCATCTCGCCCGACCGCAAACGCAAGGTCGCAAACCCGCCATCGCGGGCCACGATCTGAGCATACGCACCTGCGCTCCGCGCCAATTGCGCGCCTTTGCCCGGCTTCAGCTCAATTGCATGGACGCTCGTGCCGAGAGGGATGTTTCGCAGAGGTAACGCGTTACCCGACTTGATGGGCGCCGACACGCCTGACTGGAGATCCGCACCTGCCCGCACGCCCTTGGGCGCCAGAACGTAGCGCCGCTCACCATCCGCATAGCACAGCAAGGCGATGTTTGCACTGCGATTCGGGTCATACTCCAAACGCTCCACAACCGCCGGAATCCCGTCCTTGTCGCGACGAAAGTCGATTACGCGGTAGCGTTGCTTGTGACCGCCCCCTTGGTGGCGCACGGTCACGCGCCCGACGTTGTTCCGGCCGCCGCGAGTCGACTGACGCTCCACAAGCGGCTCATAGGGACCGCCCTTGTGCAAATCAGGCGTTTTTACCTGGACTGCAAACCGCCTTCCAGCGGAGGTGGGCTTTGACTTCACCAGTGCCATGATCAATCTCACTGTTAACTGTGCGATGCCGTGCCCGGTCAGGGATTCACGGACAATTCGATGCGACTGTCTTCAGACAACCGAACGTAAGCCTTACGACTTCCATTGCGCCGCCCGTAAAAGCGGCCATGACGCTTCATCTTTCCTTTCAGATTCACAACATTGACGTCGAGAACCCGAACACTGAAAAGCGATTCGACAGCCGCCTTGATCTCACTTTTGGTGGCATCGCGGCAGACCTTGAACACAGCCTGGTTTCCTGCTTCAGCCACATAAGTGGACTTCTCGGTGACCACCGGCTCAAGGAGAATCTGTAAAAGACGTTCCTGCTTCACTGCAACCACCCCTCGAGCACGGCGAGCGCACCCCGCTCCACGACAACATGTTCTGCGCCGACCAAACTCACCGGATTGACTCGAGCAGCCTCGCAAATCCGCACACGATACAGGTTGCGCGCAGCCAGCTGCAGCGCGTCAGAGATCGATTCAACCACCAGGAGTACGCGAGCGTCCGAACCGATGCTCCACTGCTTCAACTGGGTGAGCAATGCCTTGGTGCGGGGCTCGGAAATCGCGATGCTGTCCGCAACTTGCAAACGGTCCTGGCGCGCAAGCTCACTCAAGATCGAGCGCATTCCGGCGCGATACATCTTACGATTCAGCTTTTGCCCGTAATCCTGAGGGCGTGCCGCAAACGTCACGCCACCATGGCGCCACAGCGGACTGCGAATCGTTCCCGCTCGGGCACGACCACTGCCTTTTTGCTTCCACGGCTTCGCTCCGCCGCCGCTGACATCGGACCGTGTTTTCTGAGCGCGCGTTCCAGCGCGGCCTCCGGCCAAATAAGCAGTGACGAGCTGATGCACCAGCGCTTCGTTGAACGGCGCACCAAATGCGGCATCCGAGACCACCACTTGCGCCTGGCCCTCGACTGATTTCAGTTCCATCGCCTATTCCTTACTCTGCGGCCGCTGTCGCTGGACGGACGACCACATCGCCGCCCTTGGCGCCCGGAACGGCACCCTTGATCAACAACAACCCACGCTCCGCATCAATTTTCACGACACTCAGATTGCGCGCAGTCGTTCGCACATTACCCATGTGCCCAGCCATTTTCTTCCCGGGAAATACGCGACCAGGGGTCTGGCGCTGCCCGATGGAACCCGGCGCCCGATGGGAGAGGGAGTTACCGTGAGTCGCATCCTGGGTGGAAAAATGGTGACGCTTGATCGCGCCCTGGAAACCCTTGCCGATACTGGTGCCGGTCACATGAACAACCTGCCCCTCCGAAAACTGATCGAGCTTGATCTCCGAGCCGACTTGATAGTCGCTGGCCACATCGGCGCGCCCTAGCCGGAACTCCCACAGCCCCCGCCCGGCCGGCACACCCGCCTTGGCGAAATGCCCGGCCTGCGCCTTCTTGACCCGAATCGGGCGGCGCTCACCGGTCGTGATCTGCACCGCAGCGTAGCCATCGACTTCCGCTGTACGGATCTGCGTCACGCGATTCGGCTGCACTTCGATAACGCTAACAGGGATCGAAACCCCTTCCGGGGTAAAGATCCTTGTCATGCCGAGCTTGCGCCCCACCACTCCGATCGCCATCTTTTCACCTTAAAAAACAATGTTCCGACACTACTGAACCGCTTGAGTCGAGACCGAACCGAGCAAATAAACCCGCTCGACGAACCGCCCTTTGCAGCTCAATACAGCTTCAACTGAACGTGCACGCCCGCCGCAAGATCTAACTTCATCAAGGCGTCAACCGTCTTTTCGCTGGGATCAATGATCTCCATGACACGCTTATGCGTACGAATTTCGTACTGGTCGCGCGCGTCCTTATTCACATGCGGCGAAACAAGAACCGTGAAGCGTTCCTTGTCCGTCGGCAACGGAATCGGGCCCTTGACTTGAGCACCCGTACGCTTCGCCGTATCCAAAATTTCACGCGCAGAGCGATCAACCAGACGGTGATCGAAGCCTTTCAAACGAATCCGAATACGCTGTTGGGTAGTCATGACTTACGCGATCACCTTGGAGACGACGCCGGCGCCGACCGTACGGCCGCCTTCGCG